>JGI10211J34971_10003293_pt1 | contig 12977 bp, 18 predicted proteins | sample Etolagsediment_FD_34971 | JGI IMG/M metagenome (IMG submission 34971) | reverse complement strand
TCTCATCAATATGCATCAGTCGCTCGCACAGTTCCTCAAATGTTAGTGCCATACTTCTTCTCCAAGTAGGACATTGACACTGGCATCTCGTCAAACTGTCCATTGTTAACTTCATGCAGCATCCATACACCGCGCCAGCTGCTGTTGGTTTGATGGTTCAGATACTCTTCATCATGTTGATAGAAGATACCTCCAAATAAACCAGTGATGCGTGAGCCATCAGCGCGTCTGTCGTATGCTATCTCCCTGTCCTGTACGTGTCCCATAATGCAGCTCATATGTTTCTTACGCAACATAAGTGATGCACTGGCGCACGGCCTACCCATTACACCTGATGTAAAGTAGTGACAATATGCAATGCCATCTATCATAGCTGGCTCTAAGAAGTCGTACACTTCCCAGCCATAATCATCAAGCTCGAAGTCATCGTAGCTAAGCAGTCCCTCTAGCTTTGAATCATTCTCTACTGCACGTTCGATGCGGTGCTCATGATTACCCAGCAAGAACACCATGCGAGGCTGCCATACCTTCTTGCGGTTCTGACGTTGTCGGCGCTGTTCAGCTAGGATAGGTGCTAAGAAAGCGTCCATGCCCTGCTTACCTGCTTCAACATCGTTGATATACCGCCGTCCCTCAAAGCTCTTCTTACCTACGTCATAGCTGCTGAGGCTAGGCATATCCCAGTGGTCGCCTAAGTGTACGATAACGTCAGGCTTCTTGTCTGCCGCATACTGTCCAGCCCAGCGTAGGTGGTCATAGCTTTGGTTAGGCTTGCACTGTGTGTCTGGTATCACTAAGTGTTTAGTCATTTCTTTTTCCTCGCTTCTCGCTCGGCATTAGTTTTGATTTGATGGCACGGCTTACATAATACTTGTAAACCGTCAGGTTCGCAGAACATATTAGCCACGAACAAAGGAAGATCTTCATAGCTTCTAAGCGTACCCGCTGGAACAATGTGATCAACCTGCACATCCTGATCTTTAAATAACTCGTTACATTCTGCACATTCATAAGCATACCTGCATCGATCCCAATCTACGTCATGCCTAGCAGCTTTCTTAGCCTGAAAGCGTGGTGGATACTTACGGTTCGCTTCTCTTAGCGCAGACCGTATAAAGCTCCAGTACCTTGCTTCAGTCCAAGTATTACCAGCTCGAGTGCGTGGTACTCTATGCTTCTTTGGCATCCTGTTCCCTCTTGTATGGATCAACCCACATCTCTCCCTCGTATCTACGCAGGTAGAGTAGTAAGGCATTCTCATATAACAACTCGACATCACCGTCATAGGCTTCAAGCACAGCGTCATACAGCTCTTTCTCTGTAGTACAGTCAGCAAGTATCTTTGCTGCTTTCTTGTCACCTATACCAGCAACACCCTTGATGTTGTCTACCCTATCTCCTGTTAGCATTTGAGTGTAAAGGAAATGTAATCCCTCCCACTCGCTTACTTTCTTAAACTCCTTCTTGACAAAGTTGTAGTGTGTTCCTGCGACCTGAAGAAAGTCCTTGTCTACAGACACCATAATACTGTCAGGGTTAGAAGTAGCTGCGGTTGCGATAGCGTCATCAGCCTCTATGCCCTCAGTAACTTTGGCATTCCAGTTCTTCTCCATGTGACTACGCAGTGCTTGGAAGTGTACAGGCTTCTCTGCTTTGCGTGTTCCCTTGTAAGGAGCTGTTACAGCAATCTCATTGCGATAGTTGGTAGAGCCTGTGAGATACAACTGATAGGGTGCAGCGTCCATGCCACACTCTACCAAGATTGTTGATATCACATTGTCTAGCTCTGAGAGTGCTGCCTTCTCCTCCTCTTCGTTACAAGCAAAGCCCAAGCGATAAGCAAGAATGTCAGCATCTATCAGGATCATAGCGCGTTTGACAAGTCTAAGTCATCAGCTACCGCACCGTCAGGAGAGTAGACTTGAACTTCGTTAATCAAAAGCTTCTTGAGTGAGGGACTACGACCCTTCTTACCTTTCCACTCCCAGTCATAAAACGATATCGCTGCTGTTGCTGTGCTGCCATTACCAACTGCGTTGAGCGGGACAACGTCACACGAGAAGTCAGGACGAATGACGTTGTTAGACTTAGTAGTAATGAAGTTACCACGGTCATCACCCTTGTTGTTAACAGCGATACCCATACCCTCTAAAGCATCGACTGCTTTGTCAGACAAGTTAGCAAGGTCAACCTGATACTTGTTGGTGTACTCGTTAAGGTGATCGAAGCAAGCCCAGTATACAGTAGCAGCAATAGTAATTACGTTTTGATTTGACATAAACATTTCCTCTTGGTTATTCGCCGAATAACTTACTATGTAGACTAAGTAAGTTAATTTTATATATGTTAATTATTTAATTAACTATATAGTATATTATACCATAGAATGAACGATGTGTAAACACTATGATAAAATTAATGTGTATCAGCCCACGTCTTGCCGATCGCATACTCACCATCCATCGGACAATTAAGATTAAGCTCGATGCCAGCGTCAATGATTGACTGCCTTGCTATCTTACCCACAGCATTGCCGAAGTGTTCTGGTGTCTCAATCTGAAACTCATCGTGAACCTGAGCCACAAGTTTAAAAGGTATGCGTCTTGCGTTGAGAGTCTCGACACATTTAACAACAGCAACCTTCATGATTATAGCACCGCATGATTGTAGTAATCGGTTGAGAGCTTTGTAATCGTCATCAACCCAGACTTTCCTACCATCGATACCAGTCAAACATCCACTACGTTTTGCCTCCCTTTGTGTGCCTTCAATTAATTTCTTGAGTGCAGGTAATCCTCTAAGGAACTTCTCCTTGAGAGCAGCACCTGACTTAGCTGAACCACCAATAACCTCACCCATCTTCTCATTGCCAGCACCGTAGACCAAAGCATAGATCATAGTCTTAGCCTGATCTCGTGTATGTAACCCAGCAATATTTTGATTGACGGTATGGATATCAGTACCCTCCTCACGTACACCCTCAACAACAACCTTGGTGTACTTCGGATCGTTCATGTAATGAGCCATACAGCGCAGCTCTAGACCAGAGGCATCACAACCTACCAGTACGTTACCCTCGTCAACTGTGAAGCATTGACGTGCCTTCTTGAGCGATGGTATCTGTGCTAGGTTAGGACTACTGTGAGTCATCCTACCTGTGATAGCACCACAGCTATTGACACGACCATGTATGCGGCCAGTCTCAGGATCGGCAGCGGACAGCCAGCTATCTACCATGCCCTTGATTTTTACAAGACCGAGATACTCAGAACAAAGCTTAGCCTCTGGCAGATCAATAGCAGCTAGTGTCTTCTCGTTCACAACAGGCGCACCTTTTGGAGTGGTCTGTACAAACTCAGCACCTAGCAAGGTAAGACGCTTAGCAATCTGTTGACGCGAGCCTACATTAAACTCTTCAACGTGATCTTGAAGGCGCTTGCCTGTCTTCTCACTGATACGCATGGTAACAATAGGAGGGAACACAGCCTGTAACTCTGACTGTATCTCATCCAAACGATTACCCATCTCATCAGCCCAAGACTGAGCTAACTCTACGTCAAGCTTAAAGCCATTACGTATCTGCTGTGCTGTAATCTCTGCGACCTTGTGCTCTAAGTCAATGCTGTACTGACTAAAACCCTTAGCCTCTAGCGTCACTACCAATGCACGGTACAGCTTAGTAGTCACCTCGACATCACGCTTGCAGTAAGTACCCATCTCCTCAGTGTAGCCTGAGTCAAAGTCTTCGACATCAAAATCTAGCTTGTCGAACTTGAGACGCTTACCCCATGCCTTGAGTGAGTGACCACCATCTATGACAGGTTTAAGCAACCTAGCCATGACAAGCGTATCCCACACAGGTACATCAGGATTAATCTGCCAGCAGTTCCGAAGCACTGGAAGGTCGAAGCCGATTATGTTGTGACCTACCAACCCATCGCACGTACTCAGCGTCTGCTGAAGCGACTTCTTGTCTAGGCACAGCGAAGCGGTAGAGCTGCCGTGATCCTGAACACCCGCGCACCATATCGTAGAGTGCGAACGATTGGTCTCCAAGTCTATAGTTAACATGATTAAATTCCTCTTGAAGTGTTAGTACTACGTCACCCATCTTGCTCATGATTTAGTTCCTCATCGATAGCAGCAGGATTGTACGTCACATCAGACTTCAAGTCAAACGATATCTCATAACATTCGGTACATAAATCTGCAAACACTCCAGTCTCTGGCGCACGTAGCGACAGCTCATGGTCTGTTAATATACTGTTACACGCTGCACATCTCATAAGATATCCTCCAAGTCTAACTTATCAACTTCATTAATACGGCCTGTGTCTGTGTCGTACAGGACACTAGCAGCCAGTCCAGTCTCTCCACTAAAACGATTCTTTAGTACACGTATGTTTGTGGTGTTACGCATAGCTGCATCCTCATGCTGACCGTTACGTTCAAATCCTAACACGATATCAGATAACTGTGCAATGGAAGCACTGCCTCGCATATCAGCCAAGCTAATTGTAGCCCCTTCCTCATGGCCCTTACCTACGGGACGCTTGAGGTGAGAGATCAGGAACAAACAGATGCCAGTCTCTTGAGTAAGCGTACGTAATAACGTCATCACCTGATCAATAGCCTTACGTTCATCGCCGTTCTCCTGACTTGACACGATGATTGACAAGTGATCTAAGAAGATATACTTACAATCGTGTGCCTTAGCTAGATACCTAACCTGTGACATGATGTTCTCTACTGTGGTAGAACCAAACAGATCGTAGAAGAATATCCTATCAGTGCCCAGTGTGGCATCAAAAGCCCTACGTCTCTCTTCCTCTGTCGATACGACCTCGGGTATATGTAGGCGCTTGTTAGCCTCGATAGACATAATACTCTGAGCTGTCTTGTCAAGTCCCTCCTCTAAAAAGATAGCGCCTATGTTATCATCAGTAGTCTTGAGTACGTGATACAAAATCTCACGCATGATCTGACTCTTACCGACACCACTACCAGCAGCAAGTGTAACCAGCTCTTTGGTACGTATGCCATGAGTGATATCATTAAGACCCTCCCATCGATACTTAGCAGCAGGTTTCTCACTAGGGCGATTGACTAGATCCCAAAGCGTACTACCAGCAACGATACCTTCTGGTGTATAAGTCTCAGCAGCCCACCAAGCAGCGGTAAATGCCTGCGCCTTACCCTGCTCTAAATACTCATTAGCATCCTTGTAGTCCGGTAGATGCTTGAATATCTTAGACTTACCAGCGAACAGTGCTGCGACTTCACGTGCCGCATCCTGACCAACCTCGTCACCATCAAAACAAATGACAATGCTCTCAAAGCTATCGAGCCACTTGAAGTGCTTCTTACAGTCACGCAGTGCTGACTTAGCCCCGTTACGTATCGAGACCACAGGGTACTTAGACCCCATCATCTGATAGGCAGACGCTGCATCAAACTCTCCCTCGGTGATCGTGACATAGCGGCCGCCACCGTTAAACAAGTTCTGACCAAACAAAACACCATCACTCCACATACCTTCTGTGAATTGATTCTCTTTGCTGCCTGCTCGAATCTTCTGAGCACATACCATCCCATACTCATCCTTGTACTCAAAGATAGTACGGTTGCCTTCTTGCTTGATACCATACCGCTCACAGGTACGTGACTCGATACTACGTATCATTCGATATGGTGATTGACTTATCGTCATAGTTATAACTCCTTCATCTTCTTTCTTGACATACTCTACCCCATCGTTCTTCCATCGAGAATCACAGGAAAAACAGGTAGACCATCCGTCACTGTTAGTTGAGGCAGCATCGCTACTGCCACACTTGTCACACTCATGGTGTGTTTTAACCCATCGGCTACTCTGATCCATTATCAGTGTACTCCCCTATAATCTCATCGTTATGCCTATCGCTAAACACAGGGTAGGCATCAGCAAATTTAGCTATCAGGTTACACATCAATAACTGCCGATCAAAAGAAGCATTAAGATCCAGCATATCCTTGATTAAAATAGACCGCATCTCAACCCAAGTATCGTAGTCCATCATAGTTCTCCGTATTGTTTGTCGGGGTACTCTTCTTCCAAAAGGTTATCATCGAATGCCTGCTGCACTACGTCTTCACGTACACGCTCGATGAACCAATCGTTAAAGCATTCCATCATCTCTACATCATCCATGTTGGTGATTGAGTACAAATCCAGTTCGTTCTCGTATATCTCGGCACGTGCCCACACCTTTACAGGTTCGGTATGTGGGCCAATTTTAATATAAACTAAGTAGGTAACATCTATACCTTTCATATCATTTCTCCTTAAAAGCAAGGCACATCACCGCGCCAGCCAGACTAATTATACAGATGAATTGAACCAAGTCAAGTAAAAGCTGTGTCATTCTGATACCTCGTCAGGTATCCGCAATCCGGAATCCTCAAGGTACATAGTAATCCAAGCGGTAAGCTCAGCATCGACAGCCCATACTGCACACTGCTCTATTATGTCCTTAATAGGTGCATCAAAGTTAATAAGATTATTCTCACGACCGTAGTCTGCAAAGACACTAAAACCCAGTATTTCTACTTGATTACTATAACTGTCCATAATGCTAGGGTTGTCCAAAATAACAGAGGCTACGGCAATCTCAATATCTACGCCATCCTCACAGATTAAGTCGATAGCCTCGCAAGCCATCTGAACTACCTGCGCCTCGAGATCTTTGCGGCAAGAAATATCACCACGCCACTCAGACTCCCCTCCTCTATACTTCTCCAATGCTTTGGTTAGTTGCTCGACCTCATACTCGAGAGAGTCGATCTTTTGTCCACACCAGTCTTCATAGTCCATTTTAATTCTCCTGTAGTTATTCGGCGAATAACCTAAATAGCAACATCGTTGCGTTGTAGTTGAAGGTAGTCGGTATTGTACCGTACAAGGTATGAGCGTTGGCCGTTGAGAGCACGTAGTATCAGCTCACCATCGCAAAAAACATTGTACATACCGTCTCTATTTTCTACATCAAACCCATTGGCTCGACAGTCCTTCAGAGTCTTCTGAAGAGTCCGCTTAGGTAGAACAGATGATCGTGCGTTTAAAATTGTGTGCTTCATGGTTAACCTCCAAAGGCTATGATATTATCAGAATCTACTACAAAACCACTGGTATCGTGCTTGGCACTGCCCTTGGCTTTGAGACCTACTACTACCCTGCCACTGTGTACATTGAGCCAGTCGTCTTGGTCACCGTCAATAACTCGGCGGCCTGCAAAAAACTTAGGAAGCTGCCCCCTAAATACTACAGCTACTGGCGCATCGCTACTCAGACCCTCACGAGCATTGCTACTAAAGCTCTTCTTGCCACTGTAGCTAAAGATTAGATTGTAATTAGGCGGCAGATTATTGAGTCGCTTGGCCCGCTTGGTGTAGTCATAGAACATAATATTAGGGTGCTTCTCCATTACACCTAGATCCTCCCACGCCACGTCAGACAAAACATTGAGCCGACAAATAGGTTTTACACCTTGACGCTTACAAAGCTTTTCGAAGTTGTCAAGTTCTTTGTTAAGCTGTGCCAAAAACCCAAAAGGATCTGCGACTAACCAGTCTGTTTTAGCCTGCCGTGCCTTCTTGACATTGTCAAAACGACCACGACCCTGCGCCTCGAGACAGTCTGTCCTGCATCCCGCCGACTTAGAGGCCGGACAAAGGGAGTCAGTCGGCATCAAAGACAGTGACGCTACGCGAACGCCACCGTTTTTGTTGTTTGTTTTGGCAATCTTGGTATTGCCGCTGCTAGTGTCAAGTAGTTTCATTATCGAATCCCCACTATTTCTTTAAGTTCTGCTTTGATTCTACGTGCCTCAGCACCTCGGAACCCTGAAGCATTGGACAAAAACCTAGCCACTATGTCATCGGCGCTATCTAAAAGATATTTACTATCTTTGTCAACTAGGCAAAACATAGCCGATAGGTATGGCTTGGCGTAGGGCGAAGGGTTCTCCCAAAACAAACTAATTTCTGCTGCTAGTGATGCGATCGTTTTATTACTCATGTCGATTTCCTCTTGGTTAAAAAGTTATTCGGCGAATAACCTATATAGTCAAACAAAAAAAACAAAAAAGAATTATTGCTTAACATATGACTCATTATACAGCATTGGTCACCATTGTCAAGTGAATCTAGGGGAAGCGATCAACTCGACCACTTCCCCCGATTCGGTCATATTGCTTTGATTGCCGCCTTGAGTGCTGCAACCACCTCCTGCCGATCCGCTCCAGCCTTGACCAACTTCTCGGCGTACTTGGTGACCTTGTCCGCGATGCTTGGCTCTGGTTTGTCCTCACCGGCTGCGCTGCTGTCACCGTCCTTGAGCGACTGTCGGCAATTCTGCGCGACTGTGGCCAGACTGTTGCCGTTGTTTACGCATTCGATCAGCGCGGCCTCGACCTGCTCTGCTGTCCAATCGGCTTGCTCTTTCCGCAGGCCCATTGCGAATTCCAGCAGCAGCTTAGTGTTCGCCTTCTTAACCTTGAGGCTGGAATCGCTCATTGCTGCGCCTATCTCGTGTGTCAGAACCAGTAGGTATGAACCTATGTCCTCCTTCTTGAATTGCTTTGCAGCTGCTACCAGTATCTGTACCTCAGATTCTGCCGCTCTGCCTGCCGCGCGGATGGCTTCGATTTGTTCCATTGCTAATTCTTCTAAATTAATGCTTGACATTGTCAATTACCTCTATTAGTTGAATCAATCCGAGGCCCTTCCCCGTTTTGATGTGATCATTGTACTACAACCGGCCCAGCTGTCAAGTGGTTATGGCTGGTTATTCGGCGAATAACTTGGCAGGCTGTGTAGGCTGCTACTCAGACTCTCACACTCTACAATTTCACCACCACCCCAACTGATTTTCCTACCACGACTATGCAGACTATGCAAGCGCTGTGCAGTGTATGTTGTGACTACATAGCCTGTCTTGGTCATACTTTGGGCTAGACTTTGGAGCCTGTATAGGCTAGGAAATACAGGGGCGGGGGAGGGGGCGGCAAAGATTGATACGTATATGTACCCGCTCAGATACAAAAAAGAGCTAAATTGAAAAGAGCTGACCCTACTATTGAGGACCACTATCTATATAGGCTATATAATTGATATTATTAATAAAACACATACCATAACACGACAGATCTAGACAGGATATCGCACAGTTAACGGGACAGATTAAGGGACACTGCACAGATATCGGCTGTATTGTAAATAGTACTTGACAATAGTTAGGGATTGTGGTATAATATACTATATAGTATGAAGAATAAAAATAAATATTTAATGAATTACATTAAAATTATAAACAAAGACTAATTAGACTACATAGTAACTCCGCAAGGGTAAAGTTAAATGGAAAAGAAACCAGTAGGTCGGCCTAGAAAGCAGGATATCGCTGCTAAAAAGAAAGGTAGTCGTGGTGTCGTGGGCCGTCCGAAGGGCGATGCAGCCATTATCAACGATTACAAAGCCCGTATGCTGGCATCTCCTAAGTCTCGTAAGGTTATTGACAGCATATTTGAAGCAGCATTGAATGATGAACACAAGAATCAGTCTGCTGCGTGGAAGCTTGTCATGGATCGCATACTACCTGTAGCTGCATTCGAGAAAGATATTATTAAAGGTGGTGGTAAGAACGCCATTAGCATCAACATCACTGGTGTTGGTACAACAACTATTTCATCTGAAGAAGATGTCATCGAAGGAGAGATTGATGAATCTTAAATACTTCGATATTAAAGAGTTTGCCTGCAAAGAGACAGGTGAGCTTGAGATGAACCTAGAATTCCTTTTGAAGCTTAATGAGTTGAGAGAGGTTTGTGGTTTCCCCTTCGTCATCACCAGCGGCTACCGCTCGGTAAAACACTCTGCTGAGGCATCTAAGCCTAATGGTGGAGGTACGCATACGCAAGGTATTGCAGCCGATATAGCAGTAAACGGCGGGGTGCAACGCCTCGCTATTGTTAAACACGCCTTGGAGCTAGGCTTCACAGGCATTGGTGTCGCTAAGAGTTTCGTACACGTTGATATGCGAAGCACAACCCCTGTCATGTGGTCATATTAATGTATTATTCAATTGGTAAGAACTTAACAGCTGGCGTAGCTAATTCGTTGTTTGTTGTGCCTGAAGGGTATCACGCTAAAGTAACCATGTTGTTTATTGCTAACGCTGGTGGATCTACTGCATCAGTAAGCGGTAACTGGGAAGAGACTAACGCAACCATACCGTTTCAAGGGAGCAAGTCCGTTAACGCTGGTGATCAGCTACAGTTCGGTGGCGAGTATGGCTACTTCTTGGTTTTAAAAGACGGTGAATATCTAACGATTACACCAGAGGCAGGCAGTACATTCACTGCATTAGTTTCATTCGAACTATATCCACACGCAGCTTCTAACTTTGATTTAAGTTAATGTCTGACTTAAACGTAGAGCTATTGCCGTGGCAGCAGGAAGTATGGGCTGACGAGACACGGTTTAAGATCATTGCCGCTGGTCGGCGTACTGGGAAGTCTAGGCTTGCTGCTTGGACTTTAATCATTAATGCACTACAGGCCGACAAAGGCCATGTGTTTTATGTTGCGCCTACGCAGGGGCAGGCTAGAGATATNATGTGGAATACATTGCTGGAGCTAGGTCATCCAGTNATTACAAGCAGCCACATCAACAACCTACAGATCAAACTCATCAACGGTGCTACCATCTCTCTAAAGGGNGGTGACAGACCAGAGACCATGCGGGGTGTGTCCCTGAAGTACTTGGTTCTCGATGAGTATGCGGACATTAAGCCGTCTGTGTGGGAAGAGATTCTCCGACCTGCCCTTGCGGATCAGAAGGGTAGCGCAATGTTCATTGGTACGCCAATGGGCCGTAACCACTTCTACGAGTTGTTTAAGTACGCAGAGATATCTGATGATCCAACGTACAGGGCATGGCACTTTACGAGCTATGACAACCCATTGCTTGACCCTGAAGAGATTGATGTAGCTAAGAAGTCTATGTCATCCTACGCATTCCGTCAGGAGTTTATGGCATCCTTTGAAGCCAAAGGCTCAGAGATGTTTAAGGAAGAATGGGTTACTGTTGCGGAGGAAGCTGGCTTTGAAGGAGACTACTACATTGCAATTGACTTGGCGGGTTTCCAAGATGTGTCAAAGAAGCGTTCTAAGAATTCAAGGCTGGATAATACGTCAATGGCTGTCGTTCTTGTGGGAGAGGAAGGATGGTTTGTCGAGGACATTATCTATGGTCGATGGACGCTTGACGAAACTGCAAACAAGATCATTAACGCGGTTAAGAAGTATCGACCAGTCAGTGTCGGCATTGAACGAGGAATTGCAAAGCAAGCAGTGATGTCGCCCTTGACGGACATGATGAAGCGTAACAGCTTCTTCTTCCGTGTCGAGGAGTTGACACACGGCAATCAAAAGAAAACAGATCGAATCATGTGGGCTTTGCAGGGCAGGTTTGAACATGGTTTAGTTACAATTAAGAAAGCAGAGTGGAACAGTAAATTCCTTGATGAGCTGTTTCAGTTTCCTGACCCACTAACCCACGATGACCTTGTGGATTCCTTAGCATACATTGACCAGCTTGCCCAAGTAGCTTATGCGGGTAACTGGGAAGAGTATGATGACTTTGAAGAACTTGATAAACTAGCGGGATATTAATATGGAATATTATGAAGGCATGAATGACGAGCCAATGATCATCGAAGAGTCTGTTGAAGACTGGGTAATACAGAAGTGTGATGACTGGCGTGATCATTTTGAGGCCAACTACAGCGTCAAGTTTGATGAATACTATCGACTATGGCGTGGTATCTGGGCTTCAGAGGATAAGACTCGTGATAGCGAACGCTCTCGCATTATCTCTCCTGCCCTACAGCAAGCCGTTGAATCTTCTGTAGCTGAGCTGGAAGAGGCTACCTTTGGTCGTGGCAAGTGGTTTGATATTAAAGATGACCGCAACGATCCAGATGCTCAGGACATTGTATACCTCCGTGAGCAGCTGCATGAAGACTTTAACAAGACCAAGATCCGTAAGTCTGTTGCTGAGTGTTTGATTAACGCTGCTGTATTCGGCACAGGTGTTGCTGAAGTTGTTGTGGCTGAAGAAAAAGAAATGATGCCAGCTACTCAGCCCGTTATGGACGGTCAGCTGACAGCCGTTGGCGTTAACATCCGTGACCGTGTAGTCGTCAAGCTACGCCCTGTCATGCCACAGAACTTCCTTATTGACCCCGTAGCCACCAGCGTTGAAGACGCACTAGGCGTTGCTATTGATGAGTTTGTGTCACGTCATATTGTTGAGCAGTTACAAGAGCAAGGTGTTTATAAGAAGTGTCATTTAGGCAATGCCTCTGAAGACTTTGACCTAGAGCCTGATCAAGAACTGACTTTGTATCAAGACGACAAGATTCGCCTAACTAAATACTACGGTCTAGTCCCTCGTCATTTGCTTAAAGAAGCCGATGAGGAAGAAGGCATCGAAGGATTGGGTGATGAGCAGGATGAGGACGACAGCTACTATGTTGAGGCTGTAGTCGTTATAGCCAACGGTGGTAAACTACTGAAGGCTGAAGCAAGCCCCTACATGATGCAGGATCGTCCTGTAGTGGCCTTCCCATGGGATGTAGTACCTAGCCGCTTCTGGGGACGTGGCGTGTGTGAGAAGGGCTATAACAGCCAGAAGGCGCTTGATGCGGAGCTACGCGCCCGTATCGATGCACTTGCACTTACTATTCACCCCATGATGGCTATGGATGCATCTCGAATCCCACGCGGCAGTAAACCCGAGGTAAGGCCAGGGAAGCTGTTGCTAACTAATGGAGACCCTCGTGAAGTTTTACACCAATTCAATTTTGGATCGGTTGCACAAATTACTTTTGCCCAAGCTTCTGCGCTTCAAAGCATGGTTCAACAAGCCACAGGTGC
>JGI10211J34971_10003290_pt1 | contig 12983 bp, 19 predicted proteins | sample Etolagsediment_FD_34971 | JGI IMG/M metagenome (IMG submission 34971) | reverse complement strand
AATTTCATAGAGAAGACATTGTTCGCAGTGAACTAGTGAAAGAATACATTATAAATAAGTTAGAGTTGGGTCTATTATAAATAGACAAAAGAAACAATGAATAGAGGTTAACATGACTGTTACAGGTTCTGGACAAATTAAACTTTCGGATTTGGCAGCAGAATGGGGTGATCCTGCTCCGTATAATTTAAGTCACTACTATGTTGGAGGCACTGCTGGTGTCACTGATACTATTACTGAATCTACTACAATTCCAAATGGTCAAACATCTGGTAGTTTTGGTAATAGGGGTGGTCGCTATCAAGGAAACCAAAGCAACTTAAATATTAACGGTGGATTTGATGGAAACTATGGCCAAAACTTTAGTAGAAATATGACTTTTTCTGCTCCAGTCTCTTGGACTATTAACGGAAATGGTAATCCAAATTCTGGTGGACCAGCAAGTTTTGGTGGAACAACAATATTCTCTCCTCCTGGCAGTTTTACTCCAGGATCTAAACCTTCTGGAAACTATAATTTAAGTAGTGTTCACTTTAATAATCCTGCTATGGGATACACTATTAGTTGGAATACTGCTGGAACTATCATTTATGATTCAGGAAATCCTATCACCTCTAACCAAGTTGTAGATGTAAATAATAATGTGCCAACTTCGGGCCAATTGGCTCTATCAAACTTTTATGGTGGTAGAGCATCATAATACAATAGAAAAAATATATTATGTTTAATCATGTGAATGTAGAAATACCTGAAATAAAAACAGAAAACATCAACGGTGGGCGTTACTATGTGACGCCTACTGGAGAAAAATATCCATCCATTACGACAGTTCTATCAATTCTCTCCAAGAAAGCAATCATGGAGTGGCGAAAGCGTGTGGGCGCAGAAGAAGCAAATAAGATATCTACACAAGCGGCTCGTAGAGGTACCAATGTTCATCAGATGTGTGAAGATTATCTAAACAACAAAAATCACATAACAGAGAAAACAATGCCAGTTGACAAACAGATGTTTGCAACTTTGAAGCCTATTCTGGATGGACGCATAAATAATATACATACTCAAGAAGCAACACTGTATTCAGATTATCTTGGTGTTGCTGGAAGAGTTGATTGTATCGCAGAGTTTGATGGTCGACTGTCTGTAATAGACTTCAAAACTTCTCGCAAACTAAAAAAGAAAGAGTGGATTTCTAATTACTTTCAACAAGCATCTGCGTATTGTGTAATGTATGAAGAGCGGACTGGAATACCTATAGACCAGATAGTCATTCTCATAGCAGTAGATGACGAACAACCACAGGTATTCGTGGAGAAAAGAGACAATCACATACGAGATTGTATGAACACGATTGCTCTATACAAGGAGCAGAACGATGAGAAATCTTCTAATCGCAATAGCACTACTGTTTAGCACTACAGTAGCACATGCTACTCCAGAATGGAAACAAAAGCCTGTTCAATGTGCTGACACTAAAGAAATCTTTGATGCATATATTATTCCTGGCGATATGAAACCAATGTTTATCGCAGTAGCAAATATTATGACTGTTGATATGCAACAAATGCCAGCACCAGTTGTATTCTACTTAGGAGAAACTGGACAATGGATGCTTCTAGAACTTGGCGGCGATTATTCTTGTGTAATTTCTCTTGGTGATGGTTGGGATCCAAATATCGACCCAGCAATGATAAATGATTTGATTTTAGGTGGAAAAACTACTTGACATTCAAGGTCATTCCTTGTATAAATAAAGATGTTCGATGAAGCAATTCGGACGCTGGACAGGACCCGGGGGCGGTACCCGGCGCCTCCACCATAAGCACTTGATGATGAGATTAAGGTAGTCAAGTGTTTTTCAAGTTCTTATGATGGGGGCGAAATAGGATCGACTGACAGTTAGTAGGAAAGTGGAGAACTGGTGCGGAAGCGACCATAATCGCAACACACTTGTAAATGCAAACGATAACTTTGCACCTGAGATGCGCCTAGCGGCATAATCTCTGGGCTGGCCACTTGCCTCGAAACAGAAAAGTGGTAACAAATAAAAAAAGAAGGAATAAACAAATGAAAACCATTCTAACTACAGCCGCTTTTGCTGTAGCACTATCGACTACTGCTTATGCTGAAGGTAGCATGATGCCATCAATTCCAGCATTGCCAGAAATCACATGGCCAGAAGTAGAAGTAACTGTTGGTGCTGAAAGAGAACTAGAAGCAGAAGTAAATACATTGTATTCACAAGTTGGTATTGGTGCTATTACACTCGGCACAACACTAAAAGATACAGCCAAAGATACTGGCGCTTTTGAGATTAGTAAGTATGAGTTTGATGTAGTTCAGCCACTTGGCCCATATGTTTCACTTTATGTGAAAAATGATTTTACTAATGAACTAAAACATTCTGAAACAGTTGTTGGTGGTAAAATCAAATTCTAAATAACTGTTAAGGGGACTTTTCTGTCCTCTAGGTTGGTCGCTTAATAGACCCGGACGGGCCGACGGTCAGCCCGACAACTAAAGAAGAAGGGATACTCCCGGCATGCAGGAGTCCCACGGCAACAATCGCTTTATTTGATTGCTCTGCTTGATATAAACAATGACTAGGGTGTGTCGTAATAGTGACGATGCCCCTAGTCATTTTTTTTACTGTGTCAAAATCTTGACTCGATATAAATATTAGAAAGAATATATAGTGTGTATCAACAAATCACACAGAGAGAAAAATCATGAATAGAATATTTCTTGCATTGAGTATGATTGTAGTTAGTATGAACCTTGTATATGCACAGACAGTCGTGACTGAATCGACTAGTAATAGCACTATCAGAACAGACGGAGAGATGACTACAACTGTGAAATCACCACCGCCTTCCGCTATCTCACCACAGTTTAGTGGTGGTAATAATAGTGACTTATGCACAGTTGGTGTCGCTGGTGCTGTTCAAACACAGATTCTAGGTATCTCAGCAGGCACAACATTCACAGAAGAGAACTGTGTAAGATTGAAGAAAGCAAAGACACTTTACGATATGGGAATGAAAGTAGCCGCTGTATCTGTTATGTGTCAAGACAAGGGCGTATTTGATGCAATGATGATGGCAGGCACACCATGTCCTTATAATGGTATGATTGGTGAAGCGGCTAAGATTGGTTGGGAATCGCATGTAGATGATGACAAACATGAACTTAGTGGTAAAGACGGGGAACTGAATGTTGAGAAATCTGCTACTTACGGTATTGGCGGTCTGCTTACCCTCCTACTCTTACTCTGAGAGTATCACTCCCTACTTCGGTACGACAGGTAATGCCGCTTCTGTTGGAAATACATGGAGCATGGACAATGTTTTACCAACACCGCCTGGTCTTGATATAAATGGTGTGTTCTACAAATACACACCACAGAAAGAGACAGAAGCGGATATGAAAGTTCACATTGGTAATGAAAATGCTAATGGTGTTGGATATCTTTGGAGAGAAACAGACGACTGGTCGGGCGCACAAGGTGGCATTGAGATAAGAAAAGTTATAGGCATTGCAAATGTTCCTAGAGAGTTATGGGGTGATGGTTCTATAGAAGTAGAAGGTGAAGGAACAGTAGAAGATGCTACAGTAATCTATAGTTATAAAGTTGATCCTTGTTATGATCCACAGTTTAGTCCAAGTTGTCCTGGCTATCAGTTGCAACTACCAGATACTGAAACTGTCGATATAGATTTGTATGATGCAACTGCTGATGATGCTGTCATCATTGCAACCGCAGAAACAGATGATGACATATATGAAGATGAAGAAGAATTAGAACAGGATGAAGAAAGTGAAGAAGAGAAAGAGATGCGATTAGAAAAAGCATTAGCGGCGGTTGATGAGTTAGCACTTTTCAATGATGCATTTGCCCAAAATCTTTTACTTGATGCATTGAATAATGCAATACAAATGAATGCTTATTATGCGGCTCAACTAAGAGGCGGAGAATACAAAGAGACTGTCGTTTTAGTTGACAAAGAACTACCCGAAAATAAAAAGGGTCTAAGAAACGGTTTAGCACAACAAATACTGCATGAAGAAATGATATCTATGCAGTATAACAAATAGGAGAAACCTATGCTCAAAAAAGCAATAACAATCTTTGCTATGAGTTTATTTCCACTTTCAGCATATGCTGTGGATGTTCCGATTGAAGGAACTGTGCAGTCTCGTTGCGTAATCACAACTGACACGCCCGGCGTGTATGGCAACCCAAATGCATATACATTGACAACTACACCAGCAGACGGTGGTGTAAAGCCTATTGTTCGATTTGATGTTACTCTTGCTGATGCATACTATGCACAGATTACTACACCAACATCATTCGATACAAGTCCATCTCTAGGTGACACAGTGACTTGGACTGGATCAACATCTGTCAGTGCAGTAAGTGATGCAACAAACATGGCAGATTATGAAACCAATAAAGTAACATTTGGTCAGACAACTCAATATGATTTGACTGCAACTGGTTCTACTTGGTTTACATCTTCGTCTACTGCTACATATGGTGGAAGTAAAGCATTTCCTGGCGGCACATATACCGCAACTGTTGAGGCTGTGTGTATCGCTCAGTAAAAGCAATGAATAAATATATTACTATATTATTGTTATGTTTGTTTTCGTCTGTCTCATATGCACATGAGATGACGCCGACATATCCTGAGTTGAAGTATTCTTATTTGGATGACTTGATGGTCACTGAAATGGAGTTGTTCAACTTCAGAAATGATGTGGAATATTATGAGATTGCTGTATTCGATAAAGATATGAAACCCATACCCTTTGTATCCAGTTACAAAGTATTTAAGTTAGAGTATTTGTCTCGTATTAAGTTTGAAGTTTACATCAGAGAAAGTGATAGATATAGAGTAGAGTATATTTGCTCTAGGTCTAAAGCAAGGCCAAATATTTTAGAAGAGCGGCCTACAATATCATCAATGATTTGTTCTAAAGTTAAACGAGAGTAGATTCATGAAAAAGATTATGTATATTATAATGATACTGTTTTCAGCAAATGCTTATGCTGAAAGTAGTTCTTTGAATCTACAGTTACCCAACAGTCAACAGAACTTTGCAAATGATAAGTTTAGAGCGGGCGACTTAGATTGTTCTAATGCGATTGGTGGTGCTACAAACTTTGAGTTTGGTGTTACTGGAATCATTGATAATCATGTAGGAATCTTAGGTGAGAAAGACCCGAATGTAAATGGCTCTACTAAAGATATTGGTGTGTATGCAAGAGTTATCATACCACTAGACAAGCCAAAAGAAAGAATCAACTGTAATACGCTATATCAACTTGAACTAAAGAAGAAAAGACTAGAAGTTTTAAAACTTGAGCAAGAACTAGCAAGACTAAAAGCATTGCAAGACGAGGAATAAAATGGACAAGGACTTAGGTCAAGAACTTGAGAACATGGAAGAAGGTATTGAGAATCTAAAGAACAAAGAGTTCCGTATTCTTGGTATCAAAGTGTCATTTATGAGCGTAAGTGCGCTCCTCGCTGTCCTAGGCTCTGTTATTGGTGCTTTGTATGGTGGTTTTCTGATGTATCAGAAAGTCGAAGAAGCAATTGCTTTTGTTGACCAACAGCAAGAATATGAAGAAAAGATTGCTGACTATGATAATCGTATGCAGATTATCGAAACAAAACTTGAAGAAGCAGTTGACTACACAAGAGATATCAAGGGCGACTTGAGGGATGATATTCTGTCTATTGAAAAGACAGTAGATAGAGTAGAAGATAAAGTCAGACAGACTGAAGGTGAGGTTCGTGAGATTATTCAAAATGCAGAAGAGCGTTTTGAAAATAAAAGAGATGGTCTACAGAATGATTATGATGAGAAGGCAAATCGTTTACAAGAATCAAATACCTCTAGAATGGACGACCTTGAGTCTAAAGTTGAACGAGAACTCAAAGACCTTGAAGATAGAATTTCCAAAAAACTCCAAAGAGCATTAGATAACCCTCTAGCAAATTAATTCTATAAATAGACAAGTTATATCATTAAACTTTGTGATTATATCATATTGAATATTATTATCACAGAGGAAAATATGATAGATCCAATCACGGCCGCGGCCACAGCAAGCAGTGCATTTGCCGCCATAAAAAAAGGATTTGAAATCGGTAGAGATATCGAATCTATGGCTGGTGACTTGTCACGCTGGATGTCTGCAATATCTGATATCACAGAAGCAGAAAAGCAAGCACAAAATCCACCGATATTTAAAAAACTTATGTTCTCTGGCTCTGTAGAGGAAGAGGCTGTTCAACTATTTGCCGCTAAGAAGAAAGCAGAAAAGCAGAGAGAAGACTTAAAAGTTTACATACAATATTCGATGGGACAATCTGCTTGGGATGAACTGATTAAGATGGAAGGTCGGATTCGTAAGCAACGACAAGAGACAATCTACAAACAAGCACAAAGACGAAAAGCCTTTATAGAAGTAGTTGGTATTATTTTTGGACTTGCTTTGTTTGGTATTGGCATTGCACTTGTAGTGTGGTTTATCTATGCCGCTAAAAATGGACTTCTTTAATGGAATTAGTTCATGTATTTCTGCTAATGATGTATCTAGGCACAGGTGATGATAGACGCCTGATGTCACAAGATATGTATTTCTATTCGATAGATGACTGTAACTACTTTGCAAGTCGTCTGGTAAGAAGATATGGCAACTATGGTGCCATAGAGTGGATGGATCCTAAAGATAGAGCAACGGCTTATTGTGTTCCTAAATCTGTAACTAAAAATACTATAGGAAAAAGTATCACTGTGTATTGACAAACACACCGCTTTTGTGTATATTAACAGCATGAGAAAGTTACTTATCGCACTAAGCGTTCTGTTGTCTTTTCCAGCACATGCGGATGAGGCAACTTGTCTTGCTGATAATATTTACTGGGAAGCACGAAATCAGACAAGAGTAGCACATCTTGCTATTGCTCATGTTGTGATGAATCGTGTAAAGGATAGTCGATTTCCAAACACTATCTGTGAAGTCGTCTATGAAGGGCCGACTAGAAAGAGTTGGAAAAATCCTCTTGTATCATTTCCAGTAAAGCATCGCTGTCAGTTCTCATGGTATTGTGATGGAAAGTCTGATGAGATACCAAAGCAAGACGCTAAATTGTATAAAGACATCATGTGGCTTGCAAGAGCGTTTCTTGTTAAGTATGATTACATGATTGATTACACAGACGGTGCTACACATTATCATGCTTATTATGTAAAGCCAGCATGGGCGCAGACAAAGACACGAACTGCACGGATTGAAGACCATATTTTTTACAGGTGGGAAGATGCAAATTGAGAATGAGATTAAACTTGACTATAGTGATGTTCTAATTAAACCAAAACGCTCTACACTCAAGTCTCGTAAAGATGTAGACTTGAAAAGAATAATGTATTTTAGAAACTATAGTCCTGATTTTCCAGATAATGTTCGTGCTATAGGCTTTCGTGGTATTCCAATCATGGCGGCTAATATGGACGGTGTTGGCACATTTGAAATGGCAGATTTTCTTGCAGTGCAAGAAATGTTCACTTGTCTAAAAAAGACTTATTCTGTAAATGAACTTGTAGAATATTTTGATGGTAGATTTGCAAGTGTATCACGAAAGCATCATGTTGCCATGTCTATTGGTTCTACTGATGCAGACTATCAAAAATTTCGTAATGTATATGAACTAACAGACGGCGGTATAGATTTTCTAAATATTGATGTAGCAAACGGATATACAGAAGCATTTAGTAATTTCATTTATCAAATAAGAGTGAATCATCCAGAACTAAAAATCATTGCTGGCAATGTTGTAACAGCAGATATGACACAGGAGTTAATTCTTCGTGGAGCAGATATTGTTAAAGTGGGCATCGGGCCCGGGAGCGTTTGCACAACTCGTATCAAAACTGGCGTGGGTTATCCTCAACTTAGTGCTGTTATTGAGTGCGCTGACTCTGCTCACGGCCTTGGCGGGCATATTATTGCAGATGGCGGATGCACCAATAGTGGAGACATTGCTAAGGCGTTTGGGGCAGGTGCTGACTTTGTAATGCTCGGCGGAATGCTGGCAGGTCATGATGAAGGCGGCGGTGAAGAAGTATTTGAAGAAGATAATCCAACACCCATGGGTATGAAGTTCTATGGTATGTCATCGGAGACTGCAAATGACAAACACTTTGGTGGACTTAAAGACTACAGAGCCGCAGAAGGAAAAGAGGTCGTTGTTCCCTACAGAGGTAGCGTTGATACTACTGTGCAGGATATTCTTGGAGGACTACGCTCGGCCTGCACATATGCAGGAGCAAAAGAAATAAAAGACTTGACAAAATGCACGACTTTTGTTAGAGTAAACAACACACACAATAAGGTATTTGGTAATGGCTCTTGAAGTAATGACAACACAAAAGTTCTCTCAAATGATTGAAGAGATAGCAACAAAGAAACGAATACCATACATGGATGCTGTTGTGTGGTATTGTGAACAAGAAAATGTAGAAATTGAGGTTGCCGCAAAACTCATTAATGCTGTTATCAAATCAAAGATTGAAGCAGAAGCCCAAGAACTAAACTTTCTTCCCAAAGTTGCTAAACTCCCAATATGAATGGATTTGAAGCATATCAAACATATCTAGCAGTCACGAATCACTTTCGTCAGAAGTCATATGACTATTTTCGTTATAATGGCAAGATGAAAGTAAGTGAAAGTTCTTATCTGTCTCGTAAAGATAGATGGACATTTGAAAAGATTGCAAAGAGATTTGATAGGGAAGAGTTTGTAAAGTATCTTGTGTCTAACATTCTTACTGATTCAGATAACACATGGATTGGTAACATGGTTGGTGGTAAGGGCGAGATTACTTACAAAAAATATGTAAAGAATCTTGAATCTCTTTCATACAGTTTCAAAGAGGACATACAAACTATATTTGATTTTCAGTCAAATTTTGATGATATCTTTGTATCTGAAACTGGACATCCACTGCTGTTTAGATTATATCTAAGAAATAAAGTGCATATAAATACTCTAGTCATACTGAATGATTTAGTAAACTACTCAAAGGTATGGAAAAAACAAGATGATATGATGATGAATGATTTTATTATTTTGCTTGACAAATACTCTAAGTTCTTGTATAGTTATAAGAATATAGATAAAGCGAAATATAGAAAAATTATTATGGATATCTTTTCATGATGCCCTTGACTAATCAAACACTACTAGGTCAAAATGAATTTTACTTTGCATATGATATTCCTAACTTTGAACAGTTACTAAAAGATATTAATAGTGCAGAGTTAGATTCTGTTGACAAGGGTATAATTGAAGGTTGGAACTGTGACGCAAAAGTATTGGATCCACAAAAGTATGCAACATACTTAATGCCAGTATTGGATCAGTTCTGTGAAGATGTCGGCAAACAAATTAAGTTTGATTTATCAGACGGACCGTGGTTGAACATATATAGAATAGGAAACTACCAAGATGTTCATCATCATGTTGGTTTCGATATCGCAACAGTTTGGTTCTTAAACGAAGGAGAAGATTTTTCTGAATTTTATTTCTACAACTCGAACAGATGTGTTTTATCCCAATTCTGGAATAATCTACTCTGTGAGAACAATATACAAGAAATACACAAACCTAATTTTAAACCTGGAACAATGATACTCTTTCCAACGAATACATTACATGGAGTGAGTCAACACAGAAGTAAAGTAGAAAGAAAGAGTATTGCTTGGAATATTAAAGTTCTAGAAACAAAATAAAACCTTAGGAGGCCTTTATGAACAACGAAGTTGAAGCATATGTTGGAGAACTTAGAGAACTTAGGGTAGAGAACAAAATTCTTAGGGAGAAACTGAAAGAACATGAAATAGAGATTGCTTGGACACAGAAGTATCAAGCATTAGAAAGTGACAAGCATTATGATGTAACTTGGTATCTACATGATGTCGAATATACTGCAAAATAATACTTGACACAACGCTTACATTATGCTATATTGGACAAAATAAAACATACAACAACATACACAAACATACGAGGTATACAAAATGGCAACAGATTTCGCCGCACTAAAAAAGTCCCGCTCAGACTCATTGAGCAAACTAGTCACTGAGACATCCAAAATCAACTCACCACAAAATGAAAGTGCATCTGGAGATGACCGCTTCTGGAAACCTACTGTCGATAAGGCAGGCAATGGTTATGCAGTAATTCGTTTTCTACCAGAGCCAAAGGGTGAAGACCTTCCTTGGGTTCGCACATTCAATCATGGCTTTCAAGGGCCAGGTGGCTGGTATATTGAAAACTCTTTGACTACATTGAATGAGAAAGACCCAGTATCAGAATATAATTCTATGCTGTGGAATAATGGCACTGAGGCAGGCAAAGAACAAGCCCGAAAGCAAAAGCGCCGTTTGTCTTATATCGCTAATATCTATGTGGTAAAAGACCCTGGAAATCCAGACGCTGAAGGTAAAGTATTTCTTTACAAGTTCGGTAAAAAGATTTTCGACAAATTGAACGAATCTATGAACCCTGAGTTTGAAGATGAAACACCAATCAATCCTTTTGACTTCTGGGATGGTGCAGACTTCAAACTGAAGATTCGTCAAGTAGAAGGTTATCGTAACTATGATAAGTCAGAGTTTGATACATCTTCTCCACTTCTTGATGGTGATGATGATAAACTTGAGAAAGTTTATGAATCTCTTTATTCACTTCAAGAATTTCTGGATCGTAAGAACTTCAAGTCGTATGCAGAACTGCAAGCGAAACTGAATCGTGTTCTTGGTCTAGATGGTTCATCACCAAAGCCTACTACTACTGCGGAAGACAATGACAATGTGGCATCAGCACCAGTTGTCGCTAAGTCTGCGCCTGCTCCAAAGCAGGAGTCCGTAAGTGTAGGAGACGATGACGATGATACACTCTCCTTCTTTGAAAAACTTGCTGAAGAAGATTAACCGTCACTCTGATGCAAGAAACTGAGGGGGCTTTTGCCCCCTCTTTTTTTTAGAATGCTAAGATTGTTGGATTGTTACCAGTATATTCAGTAGCACCATTTCTCGTTTCGTATCTACTGTTTCTTCTACGAGAGGTGGCAGGAACAACAGTCGTTGATGATTGCTGATTTACATTATTATTTGTGCTTTGAACAACTGTAGAGTTATCTTGAACTCCAGTCGTTGCGCCAGAACCAGCAACTTCAACACTTCTACCTTCAATCTCTGCACCAGTCGTTCCTGGAGAAATACCCATTGCTGTTCTTAGTTCACCCATTCTCTTTGTTGCAGTCTCAAAGTCAATGTCTGCTGATGCTAGACCTTTAATCTTTGTTCCAGAAGTAATCCATCCCTCACCAACTGTACCACCCATAATAGCAGTTTCGATTGCAGGAATAGATTCCATCAAGTCTTGTGCAAACTCTTTAATGTTTAGAGATGAGCCATCAAAACTGAGTCCTGATATCTTTTTAAGTGCGGCACCAATCTTATCAAGTGCATTTGCACCTCTCTCTAAGTCATCTGCTTTGTCTGCAACTTTGACCATCTCTTCAATGGGTGATTCAGAACCAGTTAAGAATCCTAGAACACTTGAGGCAGCATTAGCAAGTGCGCCAATAAACTGTCCACCAGCAAATGCCGCAAGACCAGCACCCATAATACCTAGAACTTTAGTAAACTCTGTTGCTTTGTCTACACTGATATTGGGATCATTTGTGATTGAAAGAAGAACACCAACTTGTCTTTTAATTCTTTCAGCAAAGTCTTCTTCATCTGTGAATTTACCGATAGCATTAGCGACATTAGCACTACCTTGTCCGATAGCAAAAGCAACAAGACCTGCCGCAATACCAGCCATTGTTGCAACAAAGATTGCAGTATCAGCACCAATGCCGGGCAAGTCTGAGATAGATAACAATGTTACCACATTATCTTTAATTTGTTGAGCCCAGTTACCACCAGTAAAATAGTCGATTGATTCTTGAACACCTGCTGTAGCCGCTCCAGCAACTCCACCAATAGAGAATGCTACAAGTCCAAGTCCTAGTCCTGCCATCGCTGCCGCAAATGCCGCCGAATCAGCAAGCATTGATAGATTACCACCTGCCGCATCTTTGATTGATAGTAGAGTAAGAACATTATCTTTAATTGTTTGCGCCCAACTACCACCAGTAAAGTAATCAATTGCATCACCAATGCCTGCGGCAGCGGTACCAGCGATACTACCTAAACTGAAGGCTGCCAAACCAAGACCTAGACCTGCCATGGCTGCGGCGAATGATGCGCTATCTGCTAAGAATGCGAGATTGCCACCAGCGGCATCACTGATGCTTAGAAGTGTAAGAACATTCTCTTTGATTGTGGCTGCAAAACCAGAATCTTCAGTAAAGTAATTTACAGCGGCAGCAACACCTTGTCCAATGGAGAAGGCTGCAAGACCTAGACCAATGCCAGTCATTGCTAAGAAGAACAATCCACCCTCTAAGAAGAAGTTGCCCATTCCACCAAAGTCATCTTTGATACCTAGAAGTTCATTGATGTTGGCTCTAATTGCCTTGCCGTCAAGTTCATTGATTTGCTTTAGAAGAAATCCAGCACCACCAGCAAGAATACCAGCACCAGCAAGTAGCGCACCACCACCTATTCCCATATTTTTGAATAAGCCACCGATTCCAGACGCAATTTTACCAAAAAGACCACCATCTTTTTTGGGGTCTAGATTTACATCACCTTGAATCTCAACATCACCGCCACCTCCGCCAAGACCGCCATCTCTTCCTTCTTCTCTTGATGCCTCAAGAGCAAGACCTTCACCTGCCTTCTGTGCTTCCCAACCTGCCCTTTGCAGTTCCAGAAGTTCTGTAACTGTTACATTTAGATTATCGACAGATTTACGAACATTATTAAGTCCTGCTCTTAGACTTTTTTG
>JGI10211J34971_10003289_pt1 | contig 12983 bp, 11 predicted proteins | sample Etolagsediment_FD_34971 | JGI IMG/M metagenome (IMG submission 34971) | reverse complement strand
GAACCGCCCAGTACGAGACCCGTATGCTGGGTGGTGTGAGAGGCGCTCCCCGTCAGTATTTGCTGGCGGGGCCGTCTACTCGATTATAAGCAGTAAGTTTTCATCTACTTTATTTTTTTATCCATTTTCCTGTTACAAAGGTTTTATTTTTGTTGTCATTAAGTCTGTAAAAGTACATGCCTGGTTTAAGTGATTCTGTATTTATAGTATTAAGATTATTATTCACGATTTGCCTAATTACAATTTGTCCGTTTAAGTTTATTAGTTCAAAGTCCAGCAGTTTATTGTCATTTTTTATGTTTATCTGGTTTGTCCCCGGATTAGGGTAAACAGTTGCTTCTGGTTTGTCTGTTGGTATTTCTTGAGTCCATGTAACAAGTCCACTGCTATCAACTTTTACGATGTAGATATCCCGTTCCTGATTTTGTGTTTCGTAATCATACCGATTACCAACCATAATGCATCCGCCATCATTTGTTGCCAAAATACTGTAAAGAAAGTAATAAGCATCACCACCGTACCAGTATTCCCAAATTGGTGTGATGTCAGAATTGATTTTAACTAAATGAAACCATGAATCGAAAGTACTCCAAAATGGGTTGTAATAATCTAAGTTTGAGGTTCCTCCAATATAAATGTTATTTCCATTTTTACTTACTCCATTGTACATGGCTGGATGGTCTCTCATATTTTCACCAATCTCGAAGTGGTTATAGTCAATTAATTGATTTTCAAGGTTAACTGAAATAACATTTAAACTATAAAGTTCTGATTGATCCGGTGTCCCATGCCCACACATTAGAATTGAAGTATCAGTTAAATAAGTTGGCGAATAATAGTCTGTAATACCCAATGGTACAGGCTCTATACCTAAACTGTCAAATTCTTTTGTAAGAATTAGTTTTTGACCTGCAGAAGTATTTTCAAAGCGGCTCACAAATGTAAAATATTGGGTATTGCTAGTATCCTCTAATAAATCATAAGCATAACGCATTTTTGTAGGTGCTGAAAGAAAATATGAATTGATGGAATCTCCTTCCAAACTCATTTTATAAAATGCAGGATCGTTGTGATAGGTTTGAATACTGTCATTTTTTGTAGTATAGCCAGCAATTACAAAATTAGTATCAGAATCAATGATTGAATTAAAATACGAAAACCATTTTCCTATTGGTAATGATGATTCTCTTTGACTTATGACATCTAAATTTTCATTCAACTTTACATACCAAATTTTTTTTTGTTCGACATTAATTGAATCAGTACATGTCCCCAACAAATAATAATTGCTATTATAAAAATGGATATTAAAGAATATATATGCATAAGTATTTATGGGTTGAATTACAATTTCGTTTAACAAATTACCTGCGCTATCAATCTTAATTGCGTAACCACCAGGAAAGAAAGTATCACTATTGTTCATTTGACCAACCATAACAAAATTACCATCATAATCTTCAATTATTTGATTTATTTTCTGGTCTGCAGAATTTGAAATTATTTGTTCGAATGTGTTCTGGGAAATTGCTTGATAGCCTGCAAACAAGACGAATATAATTATAAAAAGTATTTGATTTTTCATTTTTAAAAGTATAAACCCTACCCTCATTTTTAAAAATGAAGGTAGGGTGGTTTTTAGAAATATTTAAAATTCGTCAGGTGGGTCTGAACTAATATGCCATATAGCATACTTAATATTAGCATGATGTTCCATATACCAGCAGTCATGTTGACCAGGGTCACATAATGCAAATATGGTCATGTCAAATAACGAATACCTTATCAAACTTTTACCACTTGGCTTTTCTTGAATACCAATATAAATCAAATTGCTCTTATAGCCAGCAATATCAGTAGTTGATAAACATTGATGAACCAGAGTGTATTCCTGAAAGTCAGCAAATAAAAGCGGATTTCCATTCCCATCTTCATAGTCGTATGGGTAAACATATCTGTATTCAACATCGGTATAGTATGAGTTTCCAGATGGAACACCAATAGTATAATTCGCAAGTTGGGCAATTTTGTCGGCAGCATCTAATCCAACGCCAAGTCCAGAGCCATCGCACCTACCAAGTTCCCAACCCCAATACCAAGGATAGTCATTTCCAAAACCCGTTGTTCCGTCAGTACCAAAACCAGAAGTTACTTCAAATGTTGCAGTATTATCGTCTGATTCTTTCAATGAAATATCAGCAACGATTAATTGTTTTTCACTTGCTGTGATGTTTGAATTATGTTCAGACAGACTGTCAATAACTTGGTCATATGCTACTTGAACATCAGCCCAAAGTATTTGACCGTTTGTAACTGGAACTTCAATAAATGCAGAATCAACAACAAATTCCTCTGTCTCAAAACTTGCGTCCCCATAAGTAAAGTTTGAAGTTGCTTCAATGTACCATATGGCACTATCAACATCCATTGGGTCAGTACCTGACTTTAGAGTTGGGTCTTCACGGACAAGGTCGATTTTGTCTCTAAATGCGATTATCCGTTTTTCAAGTTGCGAGTCTTTAAAAGACTGCTCGATATGGTTTTCTGTTTTGTCTATGCCTGTTTGTTCTTTTTGACAGGAATAAATAATCATACTTGTAGCAATTACTATTGCCAAACCGAAATAAGTAAATAAATGTTTACGTTTCATTTTTTTAAAATTTTAGTTAATACTCGAATTATTGGTTTTAATTGATGTTAAAGGGTTAACAAATTCTCCATCTGTTTTTAAATTGTTGGAGTTTTACAATTTCAATCTTTTTTCACTTTACCTCCTTTCTTTTGTTCTTATTGCTTATAACGGTTAGTATAAGAATAGTAGCCGACTGCGTGGCACTTTCCTGTTAAGTTACAATAAAGTTGAAGCGGGCTACAAACCTTGAATTTACTAATGAATCGGCTATTATTTTTATACATTGTTATGCACTTTTATTCTTTACCTCAATCCATTTATGTCATATCGCGATACAAAATTCCAAACCAATTCAGATGTATTCTGACCTTGAAAAGTTGCGCTAAACCAAACATGGTCTCCTCCGATATATTTGTAATGTTCAACTGAAACTAAGCTGTCTCCTTGGTCATATACATAATGCTCAATTGTCATTCCTCCATTATTGTCGCTACTCACAGATGGGTTTGTAGTCGTGTTGTTGAAATTTATCCAATGGTCTAATGTGCTTTGTGTAGAATTCCAGCCACTTCCGCCATTATAGGGTAGAACACCATCAGAGGTTCCATGAAGATGCACTACTGGCATTGGATGACTTGTAGGCCCAATGCAATCTAACATAACACCTGAAACAGAGGCTACCGCAGCAATTAAATCACTTTTATAGTGCGCAAGTCCATATGCCATCATACCACCGTTTGAGTATCCAGCAGCATAAATTCTTTCCATATCAATGTTATATTGCGATGAAATCTCATTAATCATTGATTCAACAAAACCAAAATCATCAGCATCACTTTTATTGTCTCCACCATTTGGACAAGCATTCCAATGAGATGAACCATCCGAACAGCTACCTTGAGGATAGACTAAGATAAAAGTATCAGCTTCTGCCAATGAGCGCATATCTGCTTCTTGCATGTAATCACTTGCGCTACCACCAAACCCATGAAAATTTAACATTAATGGAACAGCAGATGTCCCATCATAGGAATTAGGTATATACAATACATACTCTCTATTAATACCGTCATGAACTAAGGTTTGTGCATTAGTATTCGAATAGCAACTCTCTGGATTATTTTTATCATCTTTTCTACAACTACTCAGGGTTATTAATAGAATAGCAAAAAACAAAATTGATTTTTTCATTGTACAGTCTTTTTTAGTCTTTAACATGTTTTCTCCTTTTTAATTGTGCATAACGGAAAATTGTAAGTTGTCGTTGCGGATTGCGGGTGATTGTCCGTCCGGGAGGACGAAGACAATCATGCGGGAATCCGAGGCGACAACCTGCACCGAAACCGCAATGCAATTTACAAAGTGTTGGCGTTTCGTTGTTTATTTATCTAATTTTTGCTTACTAGTGCATATTATTTATACTCCTGGCAAAACTATTATGTAGATTAAATAATAGTTGAATAAAATTGTGAGTTTCCTATTATACTTGAAGTTAATAATTTTGTGCTATTAAATATTCAAATGAAATCAATCCATCAATCCTTCAGGCAACGAACAGAAAGCCCATACCTCCTATTGTTTATTGTCCTGTCAGCTTTACCTGTTAGTTGCCGGCACCATGCGTAGTCAGCACTCAACTCAGTAGCACTCCACCACAAACCGTAGGATCCCTTGCCGGAGAATATGTCAATATCAGAGAAGTAGAGGCCACCAGGAAGAGCTGAAAAACCAGTTTCGTTTTTTAACACGGATTTGGAACTTACCCAAGAAAAGGGACTTAAGCTTTCTTTAAGTTTGTCTACAAGTATACCATCCCCTCCTAAATAGTCTAATAATTCTGTCCATTCTTCATCACTTGGCAAATGCCATCCTGCAGGGCATACATTTTTTGCTGTTTCCCAATCATACAAATATCCAAGAATAGCAACATTTGCTGAATCATTATAATAAGCCCAATAATTACCAGAAGAAGGCTTAAAAGCTAAGTTTTCTGCCATCCATGTTTGACCTCCAATTTGTACTGTCTTATAGGTTCGTCCATCACGAGAGTCTACAATACTTCCATAAATGGCTTGTTTCTTACTATCACTATTGGCATTATAGCTAAGTATTTCAACGGCTTTACTATGACCTTCTTTAGAAGCATATGATAGTGCAGTCATCCCGTCTGGAGCTTTGTAGTTCACTTCTGCTCCCATTGAAATCAGTTCCTTAATGATATCAATATTTCCCTTCCAGGCAGCATACATAAGTGCAGTATATCCGTCATCATCCTTTGCATTGACATCTGCATCCTTGGCTAGAAGGTATTGAACAACTTTTAAATGACCTTTTAAAGCAGAAATCATTAAAGCAGTTGTTCCATGCCCAACTTTTTGGTTTATATCTGCACCATTTCTAAGCTTTTCACTTACCATCTCTGCATTTCCCTGACTCGCCGCATCTACTAGTGTCAGTGCCGGGTTATCTTTTTTTTCCGGAGGACTTAATAATATTGGATTCCAACTATATTTATCAATATTTATAATAGAATAGTAATCTCCTTTTTTTCCGTTAATTACAAAATGTTTTATCCCTCCCGAATGAGTCGTTTTTAGATTACCATTAACTTCAGTACTTCTATATACAACTCCTATTTCATGATGACCTGGTTTTAATTTTACTTTACGAAAACCAGATAAAACTTCACCATCAACTTCACAAATCCAAATATTAGATCCAGCACTTACTATAACTGCATCATTTTTATCATCACCTCTTTCAAGCTGAGACCAAGTGTATAATCCAGCACAATTATACAATCCTAAAAGGGAGATAATAAAAGCAGTATAAAGTAGAAATCTTCTTGTATTCATATAGCACCTCAGTCCTTAACACAACGGACAGAAAGAAAATCCATACGATTGCATAAGTATAAATAGCATTTTTGATATTGGTTAAAACTAAGAATATAAGCCTCAGTTTTCCCTTTTTTAGTAGAAGACCAATAAGCATTAGTCAGGGCTGAAAAGCCGCTGCTACCGCCTGCTATTAAATTGAAGTAAGCATTTCTTTTTTGGAGAGATTCATCAATACCAATGGCAAATCTGTAGTACAGTGCTTTATATTCATTCATTGAGGGTAGATGCCAGCCTTCAGGGCAAACATCACAAGCTGTTTCCCAATTATATTTATATCCCAAAACAGGAACATTTATTGAATCATTATTATAAGAAGAGTGGTTATAAGCCAAGTTTTCGGCCATCCAAACCTTTCTGCCAATTTTAACTGTTTTATATTCTTTACCATCACGAGAATCGGTAAAGGTTCCGGTTGTTTGTGCTTGTAATACCATGAATCCCAACCCTAACAAAAGCAGGGTAATTAATCTTAAATTTTTGTGTCTCATTTTTTTTTACTCCTTTTTTTAATTGTTAATAGTCATTTTAATTTATTTGTTTTTGTTATTGTTTCAAAGTTTGTATCTGGGTTTTGTCACAATGAACGCCAACGGTTACGTATATGAAACGTTTGGCATTTCGAAGCTCTTTCCTGTCAAATTGCAACTACTTTTGATACGGGCTGAAATGCTCGATAACCCACTGACTGCCAAATGTTTTATATACGATGTTGAACTAAATCCCGCTATCGCGGGCCATCTTTTTTTGACGTAAAGATACCGTTTTTGTATTTTTATGAGATTCATTCTAACATCATTTATCATGAAAAAAAAGAAATGCTCCCACACAGGTTGAGCAAGCCATGTTAACAGTCGAAGGATTCGACAAAGTTTTCAAAACACTCCAACAGCAAGTAATACTAAAAGGCCAGAGCCAGAGCACCTTTGGTAATTACATCAGACGGATAGCACTGATAAGTCTCCACTTCTCGCGTCTACCCGAAAACATCAGTGATGAAGAGCTTAATGAATATCTTACCGCTTTGGCGCTCGATAAAAAATCTCCCTCGCGAAGCAGCTTTAAGCATATGGTCTATGGCCTGCGCTATTACTACCGGCATATCGGTCAAACCAAACGTGCTGTTAACCTTCCGTCGCTTAAGAAAGACACACGCCTTCCGGTAATCCTTAATCAGAGCGAACTCAAAGAACTTTTTGCAAGCCCCTCACTGCTCAAACACCGTATTGTTCTTAGTCTGATCTATTCCGCAGGGCTTCGTGGACAGGAAGTGATCAACCTTAAAATCGCTGATATCGACTTTGAACGAAAAACAATTCATATCCGGCAAAGCAAATACAAGAAAGACCGTATCGTGCCCCTGTCTGATTGTATTGCTTTGGGATTGAAGAAATACCTGGCACTGGAAAAACCTTATGTTTTCCTGTTCAATGGCAAAGAGCCCGATGGACGCTATAGCGTAAAAGGACTCAGCTGGGTGATGCGCGAAGCATTGAAGAAAACAACTATCACTAAAGATGTAAGTCTGCATTCCTTACGCCACAGTTATGCCACCCACTTACTGGAACAAGGCGTCAACATCATTACCCTGAAAGAGCTGCTTGGTCATGCCGAAATAGCTACTACGATGATCTACCTGCATATTGCCCAATGCGAGCTGGTAAAGGCTCACAGTCCTTTTGATACGCTCTATGGCAAAAAAATATGAGCGCTCTGCGCACGAAATAGCCGATGTCATCAGGCGCTTTGGCAAATGCTTTATTGATCAGCATCAACCCAACAGCTACCAGCTGCGCGTACTCAATGCCTTAGTTATGTGCCGGACTGCTGCTTTAGGAGGCCACAAATACCAATGCGATCAGTGCGGGCATGTGCAGATCAGCTATAACAGCTGTCGCAACAGGCATTGTCCTAAATGCCAGGGAAGTAATCAGGCATTATGGGTGCAAGAGCGCATCGAGCGGGCTTTTGATGCTCCTCATTTTCATGTCGTTTTTACAGTGCCTGAGGCCTTAAACGAAATAGGCCTGCTCGACAACAAATGGTTTTATGCTAAACTGTTCGATTGTGTATGGCAATGCCTGCGCACTTTTGGTTATACACAATACAATGCTGAGACAGGAGCCATCTGTGTGCTGCACACCTGGGGACAAAACCTGAGTCTGCATCCTCACATCCATTGCCTGGTGCCTGCTTTGGGTTATAGCCTTAAAGGTCATATGAAGCCTGTAGGTAAATCAGGCAGGTATTTATTTTGTGTTCAAAAACTCAGTGCCAGTTTCAAGGGCCGGATGATGAGTGCAATAAAAACCAGGCTCAAACAGCTTAACCTGCTGAATACATACAAACCGGCTATTGAAAAAGCTTATGCTGCCAGTTGGGTGGTTTACAGCCAGCCTTCCTTTGGAAAAGCTGAAAATGTGATCCGTTACCTGGGTCAATATACGCACAGGGTGGCCATCAGCAATCAGCGTATCCTGGAGGTAAATGAGCATGGCGTCACTTTCTCCATGAAGGACTATGCCGATGGCAACAAAACAAAGCTTGTACGACTTTCCGGAGAAGAGTTCCTGCGTCGGTTTTGTATGCATATCCTGCCAAAAGGCTTTGTGCGCATCCGTCATTACGGAATTTACAGCAGTCGTTTCAGGGCTAAAGTGCTTGGGATGAAGGATAAAATGCAAGTCAATGTCAAAGAATCAGCTCCTGAGCGCCTAAAAAGACTCACCGGTTTTGATGTATTTAGCTGTCCGAAATGCAGCAAGGGCAGGATGATGGAAGTAGAGCTGTTGCCGCGGATACGATCGCCGGATTGGATAACAAGGATGCAGCAAGCCAAATACACCCATAAATAAATGTCCCAACTTAAACTGTCACTTCATGACGGATAGCATGGCTATTGTCTGGCACTGAAAATAAATGCATTAGCTTGTAAAAAAGAACACCAAAACTGCCACTGAAAACACTGAAAAACTTTAGAAAACCAAAGAACCTTCCAATTTCTTTATCACTCGTTTGCCGTCTCACATTCCGCTCTCCTATATTGACCCCATGCAATTTCCATAATAATTGGTTTCGGTTGGGGGATTCCCTGCAGTGAGCCTGTCGAACTGTAGTTCAACCGGGAGTTCATGCTGGGCACTTCGTGCCACATGAACTCCTAATTATTACAAGCAGTATTTTATTGAACTATTAATTTCAGGGTCTCTATTTTATTTTCTTGATTTGTGACTTTAATTAAATATAATCCTGTCTCTAATTCTATCGTTTCAAATCTAACAATTCTGTCTTGTATTGATGTAAGACATTGAATTAAAACTCCAGCGGAATTTATAATGTCAATTTTGAGAGGAATAAAATTCATTTCAATTTCCATTGAGTTTCCATTTTTTACAGGATTTGGACGGATTAAGATTTTGTCATTTCCGGTTATTTCTTCAATTCCAACTGTATTTTGGTAACATTCAGTTTCTCCCGGCATTATGTATTTCAATGTGTCGTTTTTGTGGTAGCATAATAACTCCCAGACTGGACATACAATACAGTACCAGTATTTTGTATAGAGTGGTCCGTTAAGACTTCCAATTCCTTCAACCCAAAACTCTTCTACATATCCATTTTCTCCTAAATGCCATCTTTTTCGAGTTTCACCAAAGTATTCAACAGTGTCAATGTCTATTACATCTAATGGAATTTCTTCGTCTCCACAAAATATGTTCTTAACACTTATAGTATCTCCAATTTCTAAGTTAAAGTCATATAATATTCCTTCACTGAAATCAGGTGGGATGTAATAAACAACATTCGATTCTTCTCTGAGAAGTCCTTGAAAAGCCATTGTTGTCAAGGAGTCGTAGGATACCCAAATTTTATTGTAGGATTTTGAATCTACTATCGAATCTCCTTCAATTTGAAAAATCTCTGTTGTTAAACCATACCCTCCATTTAGTCTTACATTCCATTGTTTGTCTGATGAAATGAAATTCTGTCCGAAAACTGTTAGGTTTATTAGAACTGCAAAAACTATGAAAATAATTCTTTGTTTCATGGCGGTTTCTTTTTCGTTAATATTGCTTGTAACGGTGGCAATATGAAAAGTTGGGCATTTGTAACTACAATCTTTCAATTCACTACATCGTTTCTTTATTTCTAATTCGTTCATATTTACTACTTTCTGCCCAATTTTTTATATTGCGTGTTGTGCGTTCGTGCTTTATTCTTTTATAAATTTCTGTCTGTATATCTTGCTTCCATATTCAATTTGTATTATGTAAAAGCTATTTTTTAAAGAGGTCGTATTAATTTCAATTTTCCCAAACTGGTTATAATTCTCTTTAATTAGTATTTTTCCATGTATGTCAATAATTGAAATCATGTAGTCTCCTATTTCATTTTTTGGAATTTCAACGGTTAATCTATCATTCACAGGATTAGGAAATATTTTGAATTCACCTTTTTCAATTTCACTTAAAGATAGAATTATACTAACATAGCAGTCATCATAAAATGGATTGTTCCAAAGTATTGAATTATCAACTTTGTAGCAAGTTAAATTTAAAGAATCAGGAATTTCGTCTGAAAATACTCTGGGGTATTTCGGAAATAATGGTCCATGTACACTTCCAATTCCTTCAATCCAAATTTCGGACAAAAACATGGGTTGATAAGGTGGTTCTTCAATAAAAAATCGTTTATAATATTCTTGGTTTATTTCAATACTGTCAATATTTTCGATTTGCAGATAATGACTCCCGTAACCGAACGGGTATGAAACAGAATCACCAATTTGTAAATTGAAATTATAGATAGTGTCTATGGAATTTAAAGTGTCCATGAAGAAAACAAGTCCATTTTCTTCTCTCAAATTTCCTAAATAGGTAAAATCATTCATGAAATTTGAATCAGGAGTTGAAAAGAATTTTAACCAAGTTTTACTTTCAATTATAGTATCTCCAATGAATCCTAAAACTGTTGTTGTTGTTTCAACAAAGTCTGGATTTTCGGGATTAGCATTTGGATAAGTACTTGCAACATTCCAGGTTGCATTTGGGTCAACAAAATTTATTGAATTCTGTGAAAAACCAATCATTGTTGAAAATGTCAAGAAAATAATTAATAGTTTTTTCATAATAGTTTGGTTTTATGTTTTACTCTGTCCGCATGACACACAACGGTTTGAATATGCGGCGTTTGGCATTTTGAAACACTTCATTTTCAAGTTACGACTAATTTTATTTATTGCTAATATCTTCATTCTTAGCACTATCTGCCAAATGCCGTATATTTGTTGTTGTACACCGTGATTATTGTTTTATAAAGCTTCTCAAAGTCTCCTTTTTATCATCAGTCATGATTCTGATAAAATAGAATCCATTTTTTATTTGTGAAATATCCACATAGTCTTTGTAACGTTGCTTGACAATTAATCTACCGTTCATATCTATTATTTCAACATGGGAGACAATATTGTTCTGAGATTTAATATATAATTTACTATCTGAAGGATTAGGATAAATTTTAAAGTTTTCAATTACTAATTCGCTTGTAGATGTTAGTGTGTCACAATCCTTATTTGTTGGATTATAGGTTGGAAAACTTGCGTCCTCATAACACCTGAAAGTCAAAAGGTCATAGTCTATTATTGGTCCACCCTCGCAATATTGATATCCAGGCAAAAAACCAAAATTGCTGTTTTCATAAGTTGTTGGAACTATGCCAAATTTCTCTACACATAATCCATTCAATGCATATATAGATTCTGAAATTGTTTCCAGCGTAATTGTTCTATAAACATTTCCGTTAATAATTATACTTCCCGTATCAACAACTTGCACAATTGCAGTATCCTGACATGCATTAAATATTGTGTCAATAGCGACTATCCAACTGTCGCCAATTTGTGCTCCAAAGTCATAAAGCAGGAAAAATTTATCATCTTTTAAGTAAAAAACCGAATCATTTGATTGGTACGTATAGCTATTACCATAATTTATTATTGATATCCCACCAGGACCACCATAATATCTATATTTAGTAGCATTTATTACTTGAGACTGATGACCTTGAATTATAGTGTCATGTGTATATTCCCATCTCCAAGTACCAGTTTCTGCAACATTGAAATAGTCAAATGTCCATTTTGCATCGCTATCAATCCAGACTTGTCCAAATCCGTTAGTAAGCAAAACACAGAATATTAAAGTCATTAAGTTTTTCATATGCGTCTTTTTTTTCATGGTGTACAACGTTTTGCAAATAGTCGCAGGCAGGGATTTTCACCACTGAACTTCCTACGAAGAACGTAGTTTTAAATTCACCACTTTCCTTGCTTACGAAGCACTAAAACCCTGCTTGCGCTTATTTGCGGTTATGGGCTGGTTTTGAATATTAATTTTCTTCTCTCTTTCTAATTGCAAGTGGAATAGCAAATTTTGGTAAAAATGAGATTAGATTAGTTACCAATTTCAAAATGTAATTATAGATTTCCTTGTATATATAAAATGCTATGAGCAAAAGAAATGATCCTGCTATACTCATAAATCCTATTTTAATATAATCTCCAAAATTGTCATAATCTCCAACAATTTGTTGAGGAGCTAACCCGCTGAATACCTCCATTCCTGGAAAAATACTTAGTAACAATGCAGGATATTCACTTAATGGTGCATACACAAAAGAACCCACTAGAGCAGCAATGATTTGAAGTATACCAGCGTATAAAAACAACACGAACAGTAATTCACCTATTACCAAAATTAATTTCGGTAAGGTTTTTACAAAAACAAAGGATAATAAACCGTCATATACGATGGTTTTCATTTGTTCTGTTCGCTTTTTTAAGACACTAAATAAAGCCCAAGCAGTTAAAATGCTAATTGCAAAACCAAGGATTAGACCAACAACAGCACCTGCTTTTTTACCACCGCTTAAATAATCGTTTGAAATGTAGCTTTTTACAAAGCCAGAATCTCCAAATAATCCATCAAAGCTTAGATAAATTCCGCCTAGCAGAAGTCCAATTGCTAATACGGTAAGTAAAAGAATAATAATGTTTTTAAAAACATTTCCATCATCCAGTTTCCCTAAAAAAGGAATAACTAATTTGTTGTAACCTTTATCAGCTATTGATAATGATACAAAAGGTAAATTTTTTTCCATTGTCTATAAATTTAAATTTTCCTACTCATAAGGCTTTTCAAAATACGCCCCGTTTTTTAGAGTGGGTTCTGGACTCCACTTTGAACTCTGCAATTATAATGTTAATTAATGCAAAGTAACAAATTTATTTTTTTGTCACATTGGGTGGTCAGCCCGTTGGCTTTCGCAGACCGTCTTGGTTTTTAAACTTGCCCATAACGTTTGGCGGTATGGTTAGTTGCCGATTTCGAAGCACTTTCCTATCAAGTTACAACTACTTTTGATACGAGCTGTGCCGCTCGAATACCCACTGCACC
>JGI10211J34971_10003288_pt1 | contig 12987 bp, 13 predicted proteins | sample Etolagsediment_FD_34971 | JGI IMG/M metagenome (IMG submission 34971) | reverse complement strand
AACCACCAGGATTGATGCGTTCATCTTTCTCTCCAAAACGGACCGAAATGGTTACTGACGCAAAACGTTTCCAGCGAACCCTGAATGAATGACTTCATCAACGAATTTGAGAGGTCATCCTATCCTGGCTTTATTTTTACCAAATGTGAAAGCAGCCTGTATATCGGGAGAACGCTGAAATTGTATCGGGAAATTCATGAAAAGACGCCGGGTGACGTCTTTAAAAATGAAGGGAAAACCCTGATCCATCATCAGGGTTTTTCTGAATTTTAGGGATTATGCTTTGATCAGACCTTTGCGAATGGCCATCCGGGTCAACGCCACCACGGAGTCCACTTCAAGTTTCTGCATGATATGATACCGATGGGTCTCGGCGGTCTTGGGGCTGATATAGAGCATCTTGGCAATGGCTTTGGTACTTTGGCCCTGGGCCAGCAGCAGAAACACTTCCATTTCCCGCTGGCTGAGGCTTTCGTAAAGCTCTTTTTCTTCCGGCCCTTGGGCCAGGGTTTCCATGTGCCGCAGTAAAATTGTGGGGGCTTTGGCGCTGAAATAGGTGCCGCACCCCTTTACGGCCTTTAGGGCCAGGATGAGTTCGGAGAGCGGGTCTTCTTTAAGAACAAAGGCAGAGATGCCTTCTTTGAAAAGCGTTACCACATAATCCTTATCGGAATGCATGGTGTAAATAACAATCCGGGTATCGGGGGACACCTTTTTGATCCTTCGGGTGGCCTCAATACCGTCGAGACGGGGCATGGAGATGTCCATAATGATGATATCCGGTTTCAGCGTCCCAGCCGCCTCCACTGCCTGATGCCCGTCAAAGGCTTCCCCCACCACCTGAAATTCATCTTCGTTTTCAAGGGCGCTGCGGATCCCTTCAATCACTACCCGGTGATCGTCCACCAAAAGGACTGCGGTGCGCTCACTCATTTTGAGATATCCAGTAATTTGTAGGAGTTACGCCTTGATCACCTGAAATTCAGGTAAACGGAATTCGTTTTAATTGTCATGGATAAACAGGGACAATGTCAAGACTATAAGTTGTAATTCCTGTTGACAACGCTCGTTCCAGATGGAAAAGTATTGTTTTTAATGGCATAATCGTTCAGTTTCAGTTTTTCACGCTCTAAAAGGCCGAAAACTATGAAAAATGGAGAAGGCAGTTCCACGGACGCAACCCTTCGCCAGGAAAATGGGGCGCAACAGGATTTCAGCGTGGATCCGGATGAAACGTCCACGGGCGTTATGGAACAACTGATGGAGAAGCTGCGTGTCCACCAGCTTGAACTGGAGATGCGGGTGGAACAGCGGACTGCCCGGCTGGAGCGCGCCAACAGGGAATTACTGGCGCTCGTGGAGGAAAAAGCCCGAATTTCAAAAGCGTTGGAGGTGAGCGAAACCCGCTACCGTTCCCTGGTAGAATCCACGGCCGATTTTATCTACCTGGTCAACGAAGAAGGCTATTATCTTTTCATGAATACCCAGACACGGAACCATTACGGTCTTTTGCCAAATACGGTAAAAGGAAAACACTATGGTGAATTTCATAATAAAGCCGAAACAATGGACTTCATTGCCCAAGTCCGTCAGGTGTTTACCTCCAGACGTTCCATCTTCCGGGAACATATCGGCGAAAACCGAAAATATTACCTTCGGACCTTAAGCCCGGTTCAGGAGTCCGACGGAACGGTCAGCGCCGTAACCGTCATTTCAAAAGAGATAACCCTCCAAAAAGACCTGGAAGCGGCCCTCACCCAAAGCAATGAGAAACTGCGGCAGGCGCAGAACCGAAGGATTGCCCTCTCCAAAAGGCTCATCAACCTCCTGGAAGAGGAACGGCACAGAATCTCCCGTGATCTTCATGACCAGGTGGGCCAGGTTCTCACCTCGCTCAAAATTGATCTGGAAATCATTCAGCCCGCAATTCCCCGCGGAAACCCGGCACTTTCCCAAAAAATTGCTCAGGCCGCCGTCAAAGCCGGCAGACTTTTAGGGGACATCAAAACCATTTCAGCTCAGTTGCGGCCGGGCATTCTGGATGACTTCGGTCTGGAACGGTCCATCGCGCAACTCTTGAAAGAACTGGAACAGAAAGGCATGGAAACCGAGTTTTTCTGCCGGGGNGTACCGAACCGCTTTNANCCCGAAAAAGAACTGGCTCTTTACCGAATCGCCCAGGAAGCCTTTCAGAATATCATGAAGCACGCCCGGGCNCGAAAGATACATGTGGCGCTCACAAANAGAGATGAAAAACTCTGCCTGAGCATAGAAGATGATGGCGCCAGTTTTAACCCCGAAAAATCGATGGCATCCACCGAGGGCCAGAAGCCCCTCGGCCTCCTCATCATGCGGGAACGCGCTTTTCAACAGGGGGGTGAACTGACCATCGATGCAGCGGAAGGCAGGGGAACCCTTATCCTTGCGGAAATTCCCCTTTGAGAGGGACGGCTATTTTTTCCATAAAGGGTCTAACCCGCCCGTAGCGCCCGATCTCCGGACTTTGCGTGAGACATGCCCGCAGCCCATGGCGCATCAGGAAAAACCTGACCGATAAATCAGATTTTTTCCCATACCGTTTCAATATTTCCCCAATATACAATTCGCTACCGGATCAGATAATACTGATCATGGTGTCTTAGACAAAAATAATTGCGCGGATTTTTGGGTTGAAATGAATAATTAACGGTTGTTCCGCGAAGGAGTATCCCATGGAATTGAAAAAAAATCCTCAGAACAAACGGGGAGAGCGGAATATCTTCTGCCCTCTCTACAACGACTGCCTCGATTACGCGGTCCAATCCGGCTGGATAGGGTGGACGTGTTCCCGGTGCCCCTACAAATCTGTAGTGGAATGCCCCCATGAATACGGATATGCAAGGACTGATTCCGCTTTTTGCTATGAGATGCAGTTCACCATCGAAAAAAGAAGCTAAAGCAGCCCTAAACCCTGATTTCGTTTAAACTTACCTCCTTGGCCATGGTCCAGACTCCGGAAATGGTATCAAAAGATTGGGCTTGTAAACCTCGCCTTCGTGATCGTCCTAAAAGGTCGAACAAAAAATTCAAGACAAATGTCTTGACTATGGTACTACTCAATGGCATCATTGCGTCATGAAGCGCAAGCACCACAAAACATTGGAACTCATTTATAGGAAACCAGTCAGCGGAAATGTCAAATGGTTGAACGTTGTTGCCATGTTAGAGGCCTACGGCGCAAGGATTGATGAAAATCGTGCGGGTTCACGGGTACACATCGAATTGCGTGAGAAAGATCTCTTGCAACATAGACCGCATCCATCACCTTGCATGGATAAGGGCGCAGTGGCGGCGATGCGAAAATTCTTGGAGCTTTGCGATATTAAGCCGTGATGGAGGAAGCGATGCAAACAACTATGACTTGGAAGGGCTATATTGCCACCATTGAATATGACCCCGGTATCCGAAAATTCCACGGTATTGTTCAGAATGCCAGTTCAGTGATCACATTTTATGGTTCGTCTGTTGATGAACTTGAGCGGGAATTTGCAGCATCTATGACCGAGTATTTCAAGATATGCAAAGAAAAGGGGAAGCGCCCCGACAAACCATATTCCGGACGCTTCAATGTTCGACTCCAGCCCCGTCTTCATGGAGAAATTGCCGCCACTGCGATAAAAGAGGGTAAGAGTCTTAATCAATGGGTCAGCGAGACCCTTGAGCAGAACTTACATACAACTTGAAACCTAAGACATCAAGGGGGGCATGGGCGGTGAACCAACCCTTCAGCAACTCTTGAAAATCAATCCCAAATCTCCCTGTACATCAGGAAAACCTTAGCAATAAATCAGGGATTTTCCCCATATCATCTCAGTATTCAACCCAATATACAATCCCCTGCGATCGCTGTTATAAGCGACTCAACAGCTGATAAATCGTAAAGGAGTGTCCTATGGAAATGAAAGGAAATCCGCAACACAGACGGGGAAAGCGGAATATTTTCTGTCCCCTCTACAACGACTGTCTTGATTACGCGGTCCAATCCACTTGGACCGGGTGGAGCTGTTCCCGGTGCCCCTATAAAGCCGTCATGGAACCTCCCCATGAATACGGGTACACGACTACCGATACCGCTCTCTCCTACGAACTGCAGTTCAGCGTGGAAATGGGTGGGCACAGCTGATTGCAAATTCAAATAAGATGCATTCGTAAAAAGTCGAAAATGCTCTATTTGCGTCATTCCGGCGAAAGCCGGAATCCAGTGTTATCAGGTACTTAAAAAAGCACTGGACCCCGTTTTTCAACGGGGTGACGACTTTTTACGGAATCATCAAATAAGGCCCGCACGCCGAAAGTGCTCGAAGAGGACCTGGGGGGTCATGGGAAGCTCGTTGACGGCCACACCGGTGGCGTCCAGAACCGCATTTCGAATGGCGGGTGGGGGGGAAATCACGGGGGGTTCACCCAGGGCTTTGTTCCCGTACCCGGAAGTGGGTTCATAAGTTTCCACAAACAGGGCACCCATGCTGGGAACATCGAGCGACGTGGGGATTTTGTAATCGGAAAAGTTTTTGTTATGCACATAACCGGTCTTCCCATCCATCTTTAATTCCTCAAAAAGGGCCGCACCGATCCCCATGGCCATGCCGCCCTCCACCTGTCCCTGGGCCAGAACCGGGTTGAGGATAACGCCGGAATCGTGCACATTGACAATGTTGTTGATATGCACCCGGCACAGGGGAATATCCACGGTGACATCCACGAAAGTACACCCGAAACACGGAGCATTCGTGGTGGTTTTGTGGGATACATCCGTCGTGATCTGACCGCCCGCTTCCTTGTGATAGTAGGCGTTTTTCGCCACCTCCAAAAGGGAGATGACCGTCCCGCCTGCCTCGCCGGAGCGCACCACCATCCCCTCTTTAATATCAAGCTCTTTCTGGGGTATATTGGTTATTAAGCTGGAATGCTTGAGTATTTTATTCTTAAATGCCAGCGCCGCCCTGAACAGCGCGTTGCCCAGCACATAGGCCTGCCGGGATGCATAGGCACCCGTATCAAACGGCAGAAAATCCGTATCATGGGTGGAAGCCAGATGAATCAGGCCGCAGGGAACACCAATGGTGTCCGAAGCCATTTGGATTGCGACCGTGTCGGTGCCCTGACCGATCTCCACCGCGCCCAACTGAAGGCTGATGGTGCCGTCCGGATTGAGAACCAGCCGGACGCCCGCGATCTCGACGCAGACCGGGTATGTGCCGGCGCCATAGCTGAAGCAGGCAACCCCCAACCCCTTACGGATTGGCCCTTGTTTATGGTTTCTGTAGGCGGCCATTTTTTCATCCCACCCAATCCATTGTTTCCCCGTGATCAGGCACTCTCTTATCCCGCAGCTTTCGATGGGCTTTCCCGAATGGGGGTTGATGTCCCCTTCCACAGCCACGTTCTTCAGGCGGAACAGCACGGAGTCCATACCGATTTTGCGCGCCGCATCCTCCATGTTGCATTCAATGGCATATAGGGTCTGAGGGGCTCCGTAGGCCCGCATGGCGCCCGCCACCGGCATATTGGCATAGAGGGTGCGGCCTTCGTACCCGATGGCGGCCCGTGGATAGAGGGCGCAGGCCTTGGCGCTCCCCGCCGCCGCCACCGAATGGCCGTGTGAGGCATAGGCCCCGGTGATGGAGACGACACGCATGCGGTTTACGGTGAGAGTCCCGTCCCGCTTTACCCCGGTGGTCATATGCATCTGAAAAGGATGACGGGTACGGGTGCAGGCAAAGGACTCTTCCCGGTCCAGGGAGATTCCAACGGCCCGGCCGCCCAGCTTCAGGGTTAAAAAGGCCGCCAGGGGTTCCAGCACCACATCCTGCTTGTTGCCGAATCCGCCGCCCACGTGGGGTTTGATGACCCGAATTTGATGCAGCGGGATATTGAGCGCTTCTCCCACAATGCGGCGCACGATCTGCGGGATTTGTGTGGAGGTGATGAGGGTGATGCGTTCTCCGTCCTTCATATGGGCAATGACCGAGTGGTTTTCCAGCTGGCAATGCTGCAGCATCCGGGTCTGGTAATCGGCTTCGATAACGCAATCGGCTTCATTAAGCGCTTTTCCCACATCCCCGCCGCACTCAAAAGCATGCTGCCCCACCCGGTTCCCCGATCCTGCGTGAATTTCTCTGGCACCCCGCTCAAGAACCCGCTCGGGGGTCATTAACGGTTCATAGACTTCATAATTGACTTGAATTAGCGACAGGGCCTTTCGGGCGATGGTTTTGGTTTCCGCCACCACCACGGCAATCTCATCCCCGTAATACCGGATGTTTCGCGTCAGCATCAGGCGATCCGCCACATCCTGGTGCTCGGGATCCAGGTTCAGGGGATGCCCGGCGGTGGCAAAGGGCTTGGAGGGAACATCTTCATAGGTGAATACGGCCATGACGCCTGCCAGATCACGGGCAGATTCCACATCAATTGATGTAACCCGCCCGTGGGCAATGGTACTTCGAAAGCATTTGGCCACCAGGACACCGGGCTCTCGAAAATCGTCGGTATAAAGGGCCCGGCCGGTGGCTTTGGCGAGAGCGTCAACACGGGGTATGGACTCTCCGACGGCCATCTGTTACCTGCGCTTGGCTGACAGGATGGGCGTGTTCAAAACCAGGGCGGAAAGATCATCGGAACGCTTGATATCCAGTTTCATGGCTGCGGTATCAATTTCAAAATACTTGGAAATGACCTCAACCACGTCCCGCTGAAGATCATTTAGAAGGTCATCGGATATCTCAAGTTTATCGTATACCAGGGCGAATTTAAGTCTTTTTTTGGCAGTCTCCTTACTCCCCTGCCTGCCAAAAAATTTTCCAAAAAAATCATTGAACATGGCATCTCCTTAATTCTTGCGTCGCAGTTTGCGACCCAGAGATCGCCAGAAGCCTTTGGCGTCGTTGGGATTTACGATGGGAAGATTGGGCTGTCCATTGAGCCTCTGGGCGATGCGATGAAACGCATTGCCCGCTTCCGAGTCTTTCTGCAGCACCAACGGCATGCCGGTGTTGGTGGCAACCACCACACGATCATCCATTTTGACCAGTCCGATGAGGTCGATGGAAAGGACCTCCACCACATCTTCATGGCTCAGCATGTCACCCCGGGCCACCATCTCGGGAACAATGCGATTGACGATCAGTTTCGGGGTAATGGATTTGGCGTACAGCAGGCCGATGATACGGTCCGCGTCTCTGACGGAAGAGACCTCCGGCGTGCAGACCACCAAAGCTTCGTCGGCCGCCGCCACGGCGTTTTCAAAACCTCGCTCAATCCCCGCCGGACAATCCATGAAAATGAAATCGAACCGGCTCCTGAGACCTTTGCTCAGCCTGATGATATCGTCAGGGCTCAGGCTGTCCTTGTTGTCGCTCTGGGATGCCGGTATGAGAAACAGGTTATCGATGCGCCGGTCCTTAATGGCGGCTTGATTGATTTTGCACCGCCCTCTGGCCACATCAACAATGTTGAATACAATGCGGTTTTCAAGCCCCATCACCACGTCCAGGTTCCGGAGGCCGATGTCCATATCGATAACGACGACTTTTTTTCCCTGCATGGCCATTGCGGCGCCGATGCAGGCTGTTGCAGTGGTTTTTCCAACCCCTCCCTTGCCGGAGGTTACAACAATGATTTTTCCTTCCAAAATAGTCCCCTCTCTAAAGCACCTCCGGCCAAGGCAGTCGGCCGTAAGGATTTGCTTTAAGATAGTCCTCCACCAATATGGAATCGTTGACAATGTGGGCGAAATACACCCCCCCCTCTTTAAACGAAGGAATCCCCGTTACCACATGGCCGCCGATCTGCAGCTGCTCCGGCTGAAAATCCAGGGCCAGTATGATTTTTTGCTCGTCGTCCGGATATCCTGCCGCCGCCTTTCCCTTCAGGCTGCCCATCACCAGGATATCGCCCCCGGCCACCACTTCCGCACCGGGATTGACGTCCCCCATGATGGTCAGGTGTTTTTTTGCCGTCACCTTCTGGCCGGAACGGACTCTTCCTGCCAGCATGAGCACATGGCTTCGGTGGTGCTGCCAGGACCGGTCCATATCCCGTTTACGGGTTCGCTCCTCCTCTCTGGATCGGGACCTCTGGTTCGGGAGTGCTGAAACGCTCGCCACACTGAAACGATCTTTTAGAAAAAGCCCCAGCTCATCCAGCAGGTCCGTATGATTTTCACCGGTTTCCGTATCCAGGGTAACCTTTGCGTTCACGGCCATTTCATTCAATCGTTTGAAAACTGCCGCCAGATCCCCTTTCAATACATCCACGGATTGGGCAGGATCAATGGTGACCCACAATCCGTCTCCCACACCTTTGAGTTTTACCGTCTGCCTGTTGTCATTCATTCGCCGATAAGTTCCTAAGAGAATAATTTTTGTGTGTTGCAGATGAGGCGGACAGGACTATAACAGAAGCATTATTTGTGTGTCAAGGAAAAGAGAAGCACAATATGTGGGGTACTTTTTGCAAAATCGGAAGAAATTCGAAGTACTTGAAAAGATGGGAATAAGGGGGATAAGGTCTTCCTCATGCGCCTTTCAAAATGCCCCGGGACAGCATTTCCAGTGCCAGTTTCCAGGTCACATCGAGATGATTTTTTCGACTCATGGCCCGTTTGCTGTTCTCCAGGTGTATGATGCCCAAAAATGACGTCCAGACCACTTCCGCCAGAGTTTTGGCACTGCAATCCCGGAAAACACCCTGGTCTATGCCATAAGCCATTATTTTTGAGAGATAGGCGTAATTGGCCGATCCTGATCGGTCCAGAAGGATCCGCAGGTTTTCCGGCAGGTTTCGAATCATCTCGCTTTGATGAAAATATAAGGTTGCGTTAAAAGAGGCTCTGTCTTTTTCGTAAAACTCAATGCACGCAACCCACAATGACGCCAGTAATTTATCCTTTATTTCAACCCGTTCGGCATAGAGCTTTTCAAGCCGTTTATTAAAAAAGTCCGAATATGAAACAATCGCGTGAATGAAGATTTCATCTTTGGTTTTGAAATGAAGGTACAGCGTGGCACGGCTCAGCTCTGCGGCTTCAGCAATTTTTTCCATGGTGATGGCGTGATATCCATCCTTGTCATAGACCCTGATGGCCGCTTCAAGAATGGATTCACGCCTATCTTTTTTTTCCCGTGCACGCCGCTCTTTGATACCCATCTTAGGTTTCTTCTTCCATTGATTCCAGAATCTTCTCCGGTGTAATGGGCAAATCCTTGCAGCGGTATCCGGTGGCATGATAAACAGCGTCGGAAACGGCGGGTGCCGTCGGTGACGCCAGACCCTCGCCACACTCTTTAGCACCCATGGGACCTTCCGGTTCATAGGTGTCGATGTGCGTCACCTCGCTGGGAGGCATGTCCATGGCGGTGGGCATTTTGTAATCCAGGAAGTTGGTGTTCAGTGTCTTGCCGTCCTGCATGACGAACTGCTCTGAAAGCGCATAGCCCAGCCCCATCTGTATGGAGCCGGCCAACTGCCCTTCCACACCCTTGGGGTTGATCACGGTACCGCAATCGTGGGCCGTCCACATCTGTTTTACGTCCACTTTACCCGTTTCCCGGTCCACATCCACCAGGGCGACCTGCGCGCCGAATCCAAAGGCAGGGGTTACGAGCCCTTTGTCCCGGGGTGTATAGTACCCATGGGCAATTAGGGGTTCACCCCGTTTGGCTTTCTGCACCATGGCCACCACGTCGCCAAAGGGAACGGCTTTCTTGGGCCTGTTCTTGGGCTGAACCATACCGTTTTTGCATTCCATCTCATAGATGACATTTGCATTGACAAAAGCGGACAGCGCCCCGAACAGCTTTTCCTTGATTTTTTTGGCGGCATCGATCACTGCGTTACCGGCCATAAGGGTAACCCGGCTTCCCCAGGCGCCCAGATCCGCCTGGGGCGTGGTGGCCGTATCGGCCGATGTAATCCGAATATCCTCCATTCTCAACCCCAGTTCTTCCGCCAGGATCTGCTTCATGGCCGTATCGCATCCCTGTCCGATGTCCGATGCCATGGTCAACAAGTGAACGGTGCCGTCTGAAAAGGCCCTCACTTCAGCGGCTGAAAAAGGATATTGGGTATTGAACCAGTTGAACACACCGCCCGAGATAAAGCTGTAGCAGCCGATGCCGATGCCCTGCCCCGGTTTGAGTTCCTTCCGGCGCCGTTTCCAGTCGCTCATTTCAGCCACCGCCTCAATGGATTCTTTAAAGCCGCAGCTGGATATGGTCGCCACATCCGGGATTTTATCCCCGCTCACCTGTGCGTTTTTGAGACGCAGATCCACCGGGTCGATCCCCAGGGCCTCGGCTGCCATGTTCATCTGGATTTCAGAGGCGTATAGCGACTGGGGTGCGCCAAAACCTCGCATGGCGCTGGCGGGCGGTTTGTTGGTGTAGGCATGCCGCCCGTGAAACCGATAGTTGGGGTACCGGTACAGCATGGCGCCGAAATTGCCGCAGAGAAAGGTGGCCGTGGGCCCCATGGCATTGTAGGCCCCGCCGTCCAGAACAATCTGAAGGTCCTTGGCCACCAGGCTTCCGTCTTTCTTAAAGCCCACTTTGGAATGAAGGGTCATGGGGTGACGCCTTCGGCCGGTTAAAAACTCCTCTTCTCTTGTGAGGGTGAATTTCACGGGCCTGCCCGTCTGCTTGGCCATGAAGGCGGCACAGAACTCCCAGGTCCGAAGCTCCATCTTTCCCCCGAACCCCCCGCCCACAAAGGGTTTGACCACACGGACGTCATTTTCCCGCATTCCCAGGGTGCTCGCCAGCAGGCACTGAATAATATAGGGCACCTGGGTTGAGGTCCAGAGCGTAATCCGGCCGTCGAGATCCACCTGGGCCAGGGCTGAACAGGGTTCCAGATAGGCATGGCTCACGGCATGAACCTTGAAGGTATCCTCACGGACATAATCCGATTCCGCAAAACCTTTTTCCACATCGCCGTACTGGATTTTTCGGTTGACGCTTACATTGCCGGGACAATAGTCGTGAATGGCTGGCGCACCTTTTTGTGTTGAAGCATCGATATCATAGAGGCCTTCAAGGGCTTCGTACGCCACTTCAATCAGTTCAACCGCTTCCTGGGCGGTTTCCTTGTCAACAGCCGCCACGGCCGCCACCTCATCCCCGATGAATCGAACTTTATCAACAGCCAGGGCGTATTCATCCTGGGTGTCTGCAAAAAGGCGCCAGTTGCCGTATTTGACTTTGGGAATATCGCTTCCTGTAATGACGCTCTTCACGCCGGGGAGCGCCTTGGCCTTGCGGGTATCAATATTGATGATGCGGGCATGGGCCAGGGGGCTTCGCAGAATTTGACCAAAGAGCATTCCCGGCAGTTTCATGTCATCGGTGTATATGGCGGATCCCCTCGCCTTGGCAACGGCATCGTTTCTCGGCACATCTTTTCCCACGATACTGAATTGTTCCATTGATGATTCCTTTCTCACTCAACTGTTCAAGGCTCGGTCACGGGCTTCGGTAAGGGCCCTTCGTGTTAAAACCGCCACCATTTTTTTTCGGTAATCCGCGCTGGATCTAACATCCGTAATGGGTTTAGACTGATCGGACGCTGCCTTTCCCGCCGCTTCAATCATCGCTTCGGTCAGTTCTTGTCCGTTCACAATGGCTTCGGCCTCAAAAGCGCGCATGGGTACGGGGGCCACAGCGCCCAGGAATATGCGTGCATCGCTACAAATATTTTTTTTCATGCGCACCATGACGCCAACGCACACCGCAGAGATATCCACTTTTCCACGGGCTGAAATATGCTGGTAGGAAACGCCGGTACCTGAATCGGGGGCCGGAACGTGAAGGGCGGTCAATATTTCGCCGGGTTCAAGGGCGTTTTTTCCGGGACCCATGAAGAACTGATCCAGGGGCAGCTGTCTTTCTCCCTTACGACCACTGATCAGGGCTTTAGCATTCATGGCGAGCAGCGTTGGTGCGTTGTCCGCCGAAGGCGCTGCGTTGCAGAGGTTGCCCGCCACGGTCCCCATATTCCGGATCTGAACATTGGCCGTTTCAGAGGCGGCAGCGGCAATGGCCGGATAATATTTTAAAATGTCCGGATGGGCCGCCACGTCCGCCAGAAGCGCTGTGGCACCGATCTTTAAACCCGCTTTCGGGTCAAAGCTGATCTCCCCCAGGCCTTCGATGTGCTTGAGGGCGATCACTGAGGCCGGTTTCAGAAGGCCATGATTCATTTTCACCAGCAGGTCCGTTCCGCCTGCCAGCAGATGGGCCCCTTCCCCCTTATCCGTTAGAAGCTGTTGCGCTTCATGGAGGGTTTGCGGTGCAAAATATTCAAATTTTGGTAACGTCATGGCTACACCTCATTTCCGGATTGTTTCATTTTTTTTGCAGCCTCTGAAACCGCTTCTACGATCTGAATATAGCCCGTACACCGGCACAGATGACCTGAAAGACCTTCCCGGATCTCCTGTTCCGTTGGGGAACTGTTACGACTTAGAAGGTACGCGGCCGACATTTCCATACCGGAGGTGCAAAACCCGCACTGAATGGCCCCGGTCTCAACGAACGCCTCCTGAATGGGGTGGAGTTCTTCGCCCGACGGGGCCAGTCCTTCAACGGTTTGAATGTCTTTACCCTGCACCTCCAGGGCCAGGGTCAGGCATGAACTGACACTGCGGCCATCCACGAGGACCGTACAGGCGCCGCAGTCTCCGGATCCGCAACCCAGTTTGGTACCGGTGAGGTTCAAGTCATCACGGAGGACCTCATTCAGGGTTCGCCAGGGGTCAACGGCCAGTGAATAGGTATCCCCGTTAACCTTGAGTTCAATCAGGTGCTTCATTGTTTTGTCTCCTGTATTGTGTTGCATTAAATAGAATTCCCATTGAAAACACACAGCGTTTATACAATAGACGGTGCGTCTAATCGTGTCAAGTAGTTTTTTTCTTTCAAGAACTATTCATTTAGTGTACATTTATCT
>JGI10211J34971_10003286_pt1 | contig 12992 bp, 11 predicted proteins | sample Etolagsediment_FD_34971 | JGI IMG/M metagenome (IMG submission 34971) | reverse complement strand
GTGATAAACGCTCAGACTTTTCAAGCTGTTGAAGATGCCGGTGCCAAGTTCGCCATATCGCCCGGACTGACTCTGGAACTGGTGCATTTTGATAGAGCAATTCCTCTGCTTGGGGGTGTGGCAACTGCGAGTGAGATAATGAGCGGTTTAGAATACGGCTTTGACGCTTTTAAGCTTTTTCCTGCGACTGTTGTCGGTGGAGTAGACGCTCTTAAAGCTTTTGGAGGGCCGTTTAAAGATGTGATATTTTGCCCTACGGGTGGAATAAACGCCACAAATGCAAGAAGTTTTTTAGAACTTCCAAATGTGGCATGTGTCGGCGGGAGCTGGATTGTTCCAAGTGATATAATCCGTGATAAAAATTTTACTGAAATCACGCGCTTAACAAAAGAAGCGCTGGCACTTCTTCGTTAATTAATCACGCTTAAAACAAGAACTTTAGCTTCTTCTTGGATGGCACTTAAATGCTCTTTTGAGATAAAACTCTCAGCATAAATTTTGTAGATATCCTCTGTTCCTGATGGACGTGCTGCAAACCACCCGTTTTTAGTAGTCACCTTAAGTCCTCCTATAGCTTTGTCATTTCCAGCGGCATTGGTGAAGACGCCGCTTATCTCTTCACCAGCTAAGGTTTTGGATGTGACATCGCTTGGCGAGAGTTTCTTAAGTTTGGCTTTTTGCTCGGGAGTTGCAGGTGCGTCACTGCGTTCATAATAGGAAACGCCAAACTGTTTTTCTAAGTCCGCATAAATAAGACCCGGATCTTTTTTGAGTTTTTCCATAATCTCAAAGGCGAGGAGATTTAAGATGATTCCATCTTTATCCGTACTCCAAACACTTCCATCAAAACGTAAAAATGAAGCCCCTGCACTCTCTTCACCGCCAAATGCCACTTCACCGCCACTCAGTCCATCCACAAACCACTTAAAGCCAACCGGCACTTCAAAGAGTGTTTTTCCCAAAGAGTTCACCACTCTGTCAATCATAGAGCTTGAAACTAGAGTTTTACCTATCTTAAGAGAATCAGACCATGCTTCTCTGTTTTGGCAAAGATACCAGATCGCAACTGAGAGATAATGGTTTGGATTCATAAGCCCCACGCTCTTAGTGACAATCCCATGACGGTCAAAGTCCGGATCGTTTGCAAAGGCTAAGTCAAATTTTTCTTTTAAAGAGATAAGTGANCTCATAGCATAAGGTGAAGAGCAGTCCATTCTCACTTTTCCATCGTGNTCACATGACATNAACCTGAATGTAGGATCAACTGTTTCATTGACTATCTCAAGGTTTAAGCCGTAGATNTCNTTTATCTTTTTATAGACCTCTATACCTGAACCGCCAAGAGGATCAACACCGACTTTTAAAGTGCTCTTTTGGAGTGCTTTCATATCTATGACACTCTCAAGCGCTCTAACATAAGGTGTGATGAAGTCTATCTGTTTCACTTGCAAAAGAGCTTCTTGAACGCTTACTTTTTTTAGCCCTGCTAAATTGTTTTTGAGGTACTCGTTTGCATTGTCTTGTATAAGAGAAGTTATATCAGTGTCTGCTGGTCCGCCATTTGGTGAATTGTATTTGAAACCGCCATCTTGGGGAGGATTATGTGAGGGTGTGATAACAATTCCGTCGCAAAGTTCTGGTGAAGTTTTATTAGCTTCTATCACACTAAAAGATAATACTGGAGTAGGAGTGTATCCATCATCTTGCGCAATTGCACATTTTACATCATTTGCTATACAAACTTGAATTGTACTTAGTTGCGCTGGAGTAGAAAGAGCATGTGTATCTTTAGCAATAAACAGAGTTCCATTAATATTATTTGCTTTTCTATAATCACATACTGCTTGAGTAATTGCAAAGATATGCGCTTCATTAAAGCTTGAGTTGAATGCACAACCTCTATGTCCAGAAGTCCCAAACTCGACCATTTGTGTTGGGTCTTTTATATTTGGATTTTTAACATAGTACTCAGCTACGAGTTGTGGAATATTTATAAGTTTATCCTCTGTGACTTTTGTTCCGGCATCTTTATGTGGCATCTTGCATTCTCCTTGACGTTTTGAATTAATAAAGTATTATACTTTATAATAAAAGAGATAGCATAATCAAAATGATTAAAATTTGTACGAATAAAAATATAGTGATTGTTTATTTTATAATCATCAAAGAGACAAATCAATTCTAAATATATACTATGATGTCACTATACAAAGGGGATAAGAAAGATGAAATACTTAGTATACAGTGATCTTGATGGAACACTCTTAAATCATGATGACTATTGTTTTAAAGAGGCATCTGAGGCACTTTCATATTTACAGTTGCATTCTATCCCTCTGATTATTGTGACAAGTAAAACCTTCTCAGAGGTGAAGCCTTTACAAGAAAAACTAAATATAAAATGTCCATTTATAGTTGAAAACGGGGCGGGGATTTTCATACCTTCTGATTCTATATTGGCACAGAATATTCCTGCTCATGATTCTTATCTTAAAATCTCTCAAGCACAAAGCTATTTGGAGTTGAGACTATTTTTTAAACTCTTACAAAAGAGATATCCTATCCGGGGTTTTGGTGATATGGAAGTTGAAGAAGTTATGGAGTTGACCTCTTTAGATAAAGAGGATGCGCTCAATGCTATGAAGAGGGATTTCACCGAGCCTTTTGTTATTGAAGACTCTGTTGCTATCGAGTCACTCAAAGATGAAGCCAATAAAGAAGGGCTTGACATTGTAAAAGGTGGCAGATTTTATCATTTGATTTCCCAGGGGCAAGATAAAGCAAAAGCAATGCAGCGTTTGACACATCTTTTTGAGGAGTACTTTAACACTTCTCTTACTATGATAGCCTTAGGCGATAGTGCAAATGATTTTACTATGTTAAAAGCTGCACATAAGAGTGTTCTCATTCCAAGATATGATGGATCCTACGCAGATATTGAAGCTCCAAACATATCTAAAGCCCCATTTGCAGGCCCTAAAGGTTGGAATATCAGTTTATTGGAGATTTTAAATGGGTGATGAATCTGTAGCACGAAGTATATTTATAAAAGCACTTGAATCTTCTTCACCTAAAAATTTTATGCATAAGCATTGCCGCATAGAAGGAGATATTTTAATCTTTGAAGACACTACATACGATTTGAGTAAGTATAAAAATCTCTATATTTTCGGTTCAGGAAAAGCTGCGTATACAATGGCTAAAGAGATGGAGAATATTGCAGGGGATAAAATATATAAGGGTTTGATTGTGAGTCCTTATGATGAGGGTGAACTCCAAAGGATTGGAGTGATGTTGGGTTCGCATCCGATTCCATCTCAGATGAGTATAGATGCCGCAACTGCTTTGAGTGAGATGATGGGTGAATGCAGTGAAGATGATTTGTATATCTACTTATTATCAGGTGGAAGCTCTTCTTTAATGGAGCTTCCTGTAAGTCCAATCAACTTGAGTGAACTTCAAGAAACAACAGCACTGATGTTGCATAATAATCTAGAGATTCATGAAATCAACTGTGTGAGAAAACATCTCTCAAAGGTCAAAGGGGGAAGACTCGCTCAAATGTGTAAGGCACAGGGAGTTGTGCTTGTGGTGTCTGATATTATAGATGATGATTTACATAGTGTCGGTTCTGCTCCTCTTTATGCGGATGCAAGCACATTTGAGCAGGCTAAAGAGATTTTAGAATCAAAAAACCTTTTTCAAATAATACCGGATTCGGTGAAGAGCGTATTGCAAAAAGGTCTTGATGGGGAGATAGAAGAAACACCTTCCACGCCGCTAGAGCGGGTGAAGCATATCATAATAGCATCAAATAAATTAGCCTTGGAACAAGCGGTTCTCAGCGCTAAATCTAAAGGGCTGAGTGTGAGAAAAATCACGCAAGCTATGCAAGGCGAAGTGGGAGAGATGGTGAATACAATGTTTAAAACCTTACATGCTTGTGAGGAAGAATGCATAATTTTCGGAGGAGAATGCACAGTTGAGGTGCAGGGAAACGGTCAAGGCGGACGTAATCAGCATGCAGCATTGCTAGCTCTTAAAAAGATACAAGATCAAGCTTTAAGTGTCACGTTTTTATCTGCAGGAACTGATGGGATAGATGGAAATTCAGATGCAGCCGGAGCAGTGGTGAGCGGCTATAGTTATAAATCGGGCTTAAACATAGAGACATACTTGAAAAACTTTGACAGTTATAATTATTTAAGACAAAGTGATAGCCTCATCATGACAGGTCCCAGCGGCACAAATGTTATAGATATAGCAATACTGATAAAAGGAGAGTAAGATGGCAGATTTTTTTCAAAACGGGGTGATTACAACACTGCAAAATGTAGGTAATAGATCTTTAGAAGAGATGGAGTTGGAGCTTGAAGAGTTTGCAAAGCGTAGAAAAATGGTCTTATTGTTACCTGCGCTATATTCTGAGTTTGAAACACCGGCTATGGAGACTATAATTAATGAACTTAAGGGTGTGAAATATTTACATAAGATTATTTTAGGGCTTGATCAGGCGAATGAAGAGCAGTTTATAGAGGTGAAAAAACGTATGAGTGTGCTTTTGTGTGATGTGGATGTGCTTTGGAATGACGGACCGGGGGTGAAAAGTGTTTATAATGATTTAACACAGGAGCATTTCCCAGGCTTAGACACACCTGGTAAAGGTCGTAATGTATGGACAATGATAGGCTATGGATTAACAGATCAGGATAATTATGCTTTTGCCTTACATGATTGTGACATCGTGAACTATAAACGCGATATCGTTGCAAGACTTTTTTACCCTATAGTGCATCCTGCTTTGGACTTTGAGTTTAACAAGGGCTACTATTCAAGAGTGACACATAAGCTTCATGGACGAGTCACCCGTCTTTTTTACACACCGCTTATCAAAGCACTCACAGTGACTTTTGGAAGCAATAGATACTTGGAATATATGGAGAGTTTCAGATATGCACTCTCAGGAGAGTTCTCATTTATACGTTCTTTAGGAAGAGGGATAGGGATTTCGCCAACCTGGGGCTTGGAAGTCTCCACACTCTCAGAGGTCTATAAAAACACTTCAAACAGACGTATATGTCAAACAGAGATTATGGAGAGTTATGAGCATAAACACCAAAAACTCGGTTCTCAAGACGAGGGAGGGGGTGTGTATAAAATGGCCAACGACATAGCTAAAACTCTTTTTAGAATTTTAGCGCAAGAGGGTGTTGTTTTCTCGGAGGCATCTTTTAAGACATTGTTGTCTTCATACTACCAAGAATCACGTTTTGAAATCTCAAAATACAATGCCTTGAGTAAAATCAATGCGCTTGATTATAACAGGCAAGGCGAGATTCTTGCGGTTGAGGCATTTCAAGATGCCATCAAAAATGCGGCAAAAGAGTATTATGAAGATCCTATGGGCATACCTCCACTTTCACCTTGGATAACAGTGCGCTCCGTGATACCTGAGATTTCTCAAAAGTTTTATGATTTAGTTCAAGAGGAGAATAAGTAGTTATGGAAGGTATTCATTATGAAACGCACACTATTAAAGAGAGGCTTGAGGCCATATACAGCCAAGAAGATGCTTCGGAGGCACTTATACTTTTAAAAGCTTTGATACAAAAATATAAAACAAAAATAAGCTCTAAAGAGTACCATCTTAGTGAAAAAGACACCATTTTAATCACTTATGGGGATCAACTCCAACGTCCCGGTGAAGCCCCTTTAAAAGTCTTGAATAATTTTTTAGATGAGTATTTAAAAGGGATTATCAATTCTGTGCATATTTTGCCCTTTTATCCTTACTCTTCAGATGATGGTTTTTCGGTTATCAACTACACAGAAGTCGATCCAAAGATGGGTTCATGGAAAGAGGTTGAAGAGATTAGTGATGAGTACAGACTTATGGTTGATGGAGTGATTAATCATATTTCCCAATATTCTGACTGGTTCAAGGCTTACTTGGCTAAAGACCCTGAGTATGCGAACTTTTTTGTTGATCTTGATCCCATTACGGACTTGAGTCAGGTTGTACGTCCGCGTGCAACGCCATTACTTTCTGAATTCACCGATATTGAGGGAAAAATTCACAATATTTGGACAACTTTCAGTCGTGATCAGGTTGATTTGAATTATGCGAACTATAAAGTTCTTGTCGCAGTTATAGATGTTCTTTTTTGCTATATAGAAAAAGGAGCGACACTCATCAGGCTGGATGCTATAGCTTTTATATGGAAAGAGATAGGCACAAGCAGTGTGCATCTTCCCCAGACACATGAACTTATTCAACTTATGCGTGAGGTTTTACATGAGGTTGCTCCAGAGGTTATCATAATCACAGAGACAAATGTTCCTCATCAGGAGAATATTTCTTATTTCGGTTCCGGTGAAGATGAGGCGCAAATGGTTTATAATTTCGCTTTGCCCCCTTTGCTTGCTCACTCGGTTTTAAACTCAGATACAAATGCCTTGACTAAGTGGGCACAGACTCTGAGTTTACCTACAGATAAAGTATGCTTTTTCAACTTCACCGCTTCGCATGATGGTTGCGGAATGAGACCGGCAAGTGGACTACTTTGTGAAGAAGAGATAGAAAACTTAGTGCAAAATACCATAGAACATGGCGGTTTGGTTTCTTACAGAGACACTCCTGAGGGAAAAAAGCCCTATGAATTGAACTGTTCTTACATCGACATACTCTCACATCCCAAAGATGATAAGATGCTCAGAATAAAAAGAATGCTTCTCACTCAGGCTGTAACTTTAGCAATGCCGGGAGTTCCTGGAATATATTTTCACTCTCTTGTAGGTTCAAAAAGTTATCATGAAGGGGTGAAGTTAAGCGGAATCAACCGAACAGTGAATAGAGAAAAATTCAATTATGATAGATTAGTCGAAACACTCAGTGATGATAACAGCATAGAAAAGATTATTTTCACAGCATATAGAAGACTTATATCTATCCGTATCAACGAAAAGTCGTTCAACCCCTTCGGTTCGTTTGAGTTTTTAAGTGTACATAAGTCAGTATTTGCTATTGTTCAAGGTTCATTAGATGAAAGAGAGTACATCTTGGCTTTACACAACTTTTCAAATCAAATGATTAGTTTTTCTTTACCTCAGAGTATAGATGCGGCACTTTGTGATTTACTCTCAGCTCAGAAAATATCAAAAGAAAACAGAGTTGTGTCGATGCAAGCCTATCAAGTTATGTGGCTTAAAAATTAAATTAGGAGAAAAGAAATGATTAGAAAATGTTTATTTCCAGCAGCAGGATATGGTACAAGATTTTTACCTGCAACAAAAGCTATGCCAAAAGAGATGTTGCCGGTTTTAACAAAACCGCTTATCCAGTATGGGGTTGAAGAGGCGATGGAAGCAGGGTGTGAGGTTATGGCAGTGATTACTGGTCGTGGTAAACGTGCTATTACAGACCACTTTGATATTTCGTATGAGCTTGAGCATCAAATAAAAGGTTCTTCAAAAGAGAAAATGCTTGATGGAATTAGAAATATAATAGACAAATGCACCTTCACTTACACAAGACAAAATGAGATGAAAGGTCTTGGGGATGCAATTTACAAAGGGAATGTGCTTGTGGGTTTTGAGAATCCTTTCGCAGTTATTCTTGCAGATGATTTATGTGTAAACCCTGATGGTGACGGTGTTTTAAAACAGATGGTTGCTTTGTACAACAAATATAAATGCTGTATCGTGGCTACAATGGAAGTGCCAAATGAAGATGTCCACAAGTACGGAATCATTGAGGGAAGTCAAATTGAAGATGGGGTGTTTATGGTCTCAAACATGATTGAAAAACCAGACAATGATAAAGCTCCGACAAATCAAGCGGTAATAGGGCGTTACATTTTAACTCCGGATATTTTTGATATGATAAAAAACACTAAACCTGGAAAAAACGGTGAACTTCAAATCACAGATGCACTTTGTGAGCAGGCAAAAAAAGGGATGGTAATTGCCTACAAATTTAAAGGTAAGCGTTTTGACTGTGGTAGTGTGGACGGTTTTGTAGAGGCTACTAACTATTTTTACAATCTAGAGCAAAAAAAAGTTAAATAAAAAATAATACGTTACTTATTGTGACGTATTAGTTTCTCTTCTTCAAGAAGCTTACCTAGGGTTGTAATCACTTCTTGACTCGCTTTTTCTGCAGCATCAAAGTATGTCATTACATTTTGAGCTTCTTGTGTACATGAACCTGATTGTACACATTCTACAGCTTTTTTAATATTATCATGAACGGCTTTATGTGGTGTTTTCATCTTAGGATAACTAGAACATTTATTAAACTTTTCATGACCGATTCCATTGTCATACCATTTACCAAGTCGACATTCCGTTTCACTGGCAAAATCAGTATGAACCTCTTGTCTAAATACAGTTTTATATCCATTTGCTTTAAATAGTAAATGGTCTAGTTTACTCAGTACTGTAAAGATTGCATATTTCACATCAATTGTTTCTTCTTCTATAACACTAGCATTGCTAGATAACTGCTGCATTCTTTCTTGAAATACATCCATTTGCTCATTGGAACTATAAGATAATTGTTCCATAGCTGTTGAGTGTTCATGTACCTCTTGAGTGTTTTGTTTAAGGCTTTGTACTGTAATTTCCACCTCTGAGGTTGCTTTTTGTGTACGTTCAGCAAGTTTTCTAACTTCATCCGCAACAACTGCAAATCCACGACCATGTTCCCCAGCACGAGCTGCTTCAATAGCAGCATTAAGAGCAAGCAAGTTTGTTTGATCAGATATATCTTTTATCAGAGTAATCACATCAGCAATGCTAGTTACATTTTCATTAAGTGTTTCAACTTGAGTAAATGTTTCAGCAATATGCTTTAACAGTTCTTGCAATGTTTCTACAAGTTTATGGATCTCTAAAGAACATCCATCTGTAAATTCGCTATTTTCTGCATTACGTTGTGTAATATCTTCTAATGCACCAAGATTATTGGATAAATCATTTTGTAGAATTTTGAGGTCTCGATCACATCCATCAGTTAAACCTTGTGTCAAGGACTTAATAAGATCATTCAAAACCTTATTACTATCAGCATATCGAGCCTGTTTTTCAAATTCACTAGCTTTTCCTTCAGAAACTCGTAAAGCTTCTTCTAGTTCTTTAATACGCGTTTCTTTTTCATCTAGTTCTTTTTGTATAGCTTTGTTATTTCCAAAAAACATGCAAATTCCTTATTAAATAATTCATAAATTTTAATTATAATTATTATACATTTATTTTATTTAAAAAAAACTTTTTACTACTATAAATGACTTTATTCATCCAAATGACGTCGTTGTTGGTTTGTTTTATTATTTTCAACTAGCAACACATGTCCTTGGACTTAAGTATCTCCACGTTTTTTAGAGACAACTGTATATTACAAATACACCAACAGACATAATTACTCTACAGATTAGCGAATATATAATATAAAATACATTCATAACAATCAATCAATTTTAAGGATATTTTATGATAAAAAAAATAATTTTTACAACTTTCATACTTTCGAGTGTTTCGTATGCTTATAATGCAAATGCGATACATAATGAATCTAGCTTTATTGCTAAAGAACAAAAAACTTATAAAGTTTGGTCTTCTGAGATTACAAATAATGCATCAGGTGAGACATGCCAAGATGAAAATTGTATTGAAGGATCAAAATGTTTCACCAAAGATGGACCGCTACAAAAATGTGTAACAAAAGTATCAAAAAAGATTACAAGATTATGCAAGAAATTTTAAAAATTTGCAGAGAACTCTATAATTACGTATGATATTTATTCCATATAAACAACAAAATCTTTATCACTCACTCTATCAAGCGAACAAGCAACTTCTAGTGATTAGTCGAGAGCCACTTGATAAAACGATTATGCGTGAAAGTGACATTAATCGTCTTATTGAGATGGCATGGCAAGACAGAGTTCCTTTTGAGATTATCCAAAATCAGTATGGCCTGAGTGAAAACCAACTAAAGAAAAAAATGCGCTCTCTTATCTCGCACAAAGCTTATAAACGCTGGAGGAAAAGAGTTCAAAGTAGAGTAACTAAGCACACTAAAAAAATGCGCCATAAACCAAGTAGGTTTCAAGGACCCTGGTAAAAAATTATAACAATAGCGAATTTGAAGTGTAATAAGCTCACTTTTTAACTAGTTTACTTCGCTTATACTCTCTTCTCATATCTTGTAAATCTAACATTTTTACTCCAATACTTTTACAACAAAAACTTTTGCTCAAATGCGTCATCTATCTCAATAATTTTTTTATCCTTTAAAGACTTTATGACATTCTTTGTACAACTTACATCATCCGGCCATCTACGAGTGAAACCGTCTAAGGTATTTTTATTTGTAGCGTCTATGCAAAGTCTATTTTGTTCAAAGTAAAAATCACGATTGGAGTCGATGTTATTCACAACCCGCCAAATCAACATATACGGGTTGTCAACACTGTTGTTTTTCTCATCTACAATAATAAGAATTTTCAAATGTTCCAGCAAAGGTTTCAAAGTCGCGAAAACCTCTTTTTGTGCTCTTTCTTTTTGCACTTTTACAATACAAACGGGGTTTTTAGTATGCGTAAAATACTGTTTTAAGTCAACAATTTCAGTTGTAAGATCTCCCATACGGACCAAAAGTTCTGCATCTTCAAGAAGTTCGATATCATTCGTATCTAGCTCTTCTCCCGTACAGTCAATACCAAGTTTTCCTCCAACTCCAAACTTATTAGAGCTATGGTCTAGCGCATCCACCACACCTCGGCTAATCATTAAGTCACTCAAATCTATGCGGTTTAAAATATACTCTGAAATTGCTTCATGCTCCGTAAGCGCAGGAGCGTCTTCACTCACAAATATAGCATGTTTGACAAAGCTCATCTGTCCCACTCCCCAAAAAGCGTGCATTATTTGCTGGGCATGTCCAGGATAAAGCGTTTTTATTTTTGCCAAAATGAGGTTATGAAACACTCCATTCTCAGGCATATAGTAGTCTATGAGGTCAGGCGCAGTTGTTTTAAGCAGTGGTAAAAATATTCGCTCTGTAGCATGCCCCATATATTTATCTTCTAAAGGTGGTTTTCCAACCACAGTAGCTGCAAACATCGGCTGTTTTTTATGAGTGATAGCTGTAACGTTCATAAAGGGATACTCTTCATCAAGGGTGTAGTATCCAGTATGATCACCAAATGGTCCCTCTATTTTTAGATTTTCAACATCCACAAAACCTTCAATCACGAAATCAACATCTCTTGGTATATAAATATCATTCGTAATAGATTTTACAAGTTGTGCATTTTTGCCTTTTATGAAACCATACAAAAGCAACTCAAAAACCCCAATCGGTAAAGGCGCTTGTCCACACCAAATATATATAGGATCACCTCCAATACCTACAGAAACAGGCATTTTCACACCTGCTTTTTTATACTCATGGAAGAAGTGATTGGAATCTTTATGAATTTGCCAGTGTATCCCTAGTGTATGGTCATCATGCACTTGGAGTCTATACATACCTAGGTTACTCATATTTCCATCTAGGCTTTTAGTGTAAACTTGCCCCATTGTGATGAAAGGCCCAGCATCTTGTTCCCATGTTGTCAGTACCGGGATATCACTTAATTTAGCATCAGTTCCAAGTTTTATAATCTCTTGGCACTCACCTTTTTTAGAGAGTTTTTTAGGAAAGACAGACTTTAAATTAAATAAATTGCTAAACATAGAAATCTTGTCCATAAAACCACTCGGTGGTTTCATATGCAAAAGCTCTTCAATTCTTGAAGCAATTGTATCTCCATCTCCAATAAGTAGTTCAACCGCTTTTGGAGAACAAAAAACGTTCATAAGAATCGGTATATCAAACTTTTTAGCATTTTTCTTATCTACTGCATTTGTAAAAAGAAGCGCTTTGGAAGTTGGCTGCTTTACTTCCACGTAAGCAACATGTGGAACTTCTAAATATATATCAAGTTCATCATCAATAATTTTAAGTAAGTTATGCTTTTTTAAAAGCTCTATAGTTTCATTTGTGTGCATATTTATAGTTTAGCCCATTGCTGGAACTAATTCCTTATATCTTTTAAATTGAACTATATCGCAATTAGATAGTAGTTAGTAGTATTAATTTGACAGCTAGTTTTCTAAATGAACTTAGATGTGTTCATCTTTAAGCCCCCTGAGCATATATAAAAAGAAAATAGTAAATCATAACACCCATAATCGCTGTAATACTCAATCCTGCAAAAACAAGCTTTCCAACTTTTTTATGAGACTTTGGTAATGACCCACCTTCAATTTTATGACGCTTTACTGCTCCATATATTAATGCAGCCCATAAAACAACACTTACAATTGCAATAGCAATATGTACAATCATAAACACCACCATGAAAGTATAATTAGCATGACTNTTCTCCATAAATCCGATAAAACCACCTGAAACTCGNACTCCAATTTCAAATAAAACTACAACTAAAAGTGTTAAGATAAAAGTGCCTAACTGCATTCTNTAGTGTTTCTCATACTCCTTTTTGANCGCAAAACGAATACCTATTCCAAGTAAGACTGGTAATACTGCAAAGTAAAGAGTTGATAAATCCATGTAAAATGGCGCTGATGTTCCTAAAAAGCCTGTTGCAAACATATAATCCTCCATATATTATAATTATAAAGCGTAATAGTACTAAAACATTTATATAAATCAAAATAACAATTCATAAATTGACGGGCTATTCTTATTTTGTATAATGGCCTGAATATTTAAGACATAAATTCAGCGAAGTTAATTTCTAAAACAGCTAAAATATTATGTAATCACCCTAAATACTTCTGCAGCACTTTCAAGATATCCCCTTCAGTATAAGGCTTAGAGATATAATCATCCATACCAGCTTCTAAAAACCTTTCTCTGTCTTGTATTAAAGCATTGGCGGTGACTGCAATAATTGGTATTTTAGATTTGTGTTCTTCTCTTA
>JGI10211J34971_10003285_pt1 | contig 12995 bp, 17 predicted proteins | sample Etolagsediment_FD_34971 | JGI IMG/M metagenome (IMG submission 34971) | reverse complement strand
TCTCATTATGCACCTTTGTCTGTACTGGCGGTGTGTCGATATGTATAACTGACATATCCCGCAGCTTCTTAACTATCTGCTCCTCTATATAGCCAAGCTCTTCAGGCTTATAATAGCCCTCTAAAACTATACCTACATAAGCTGCGCAGACTCCTAAGAATCGCTCGTAGTTATCTTTGAATGAGGCTTGGGCCTGCTGTAAGGCAAAGCATAACTCAGGTATCTTTCTCGCCTCCAGCATTAGCTGTACCTTACTCTCCCTGTGGTACTCTTTAGGCATCGTCGCTACCCTTATCACGTGCAGCTAAGCGGATGCTAGCGGCAAGGTAGCTGTTAATGGCAAGCAGGTGTCTTGCTTGGTGCTCAGCATCTGCCAGTGCATTATGTTGAGTGCCAACAAACTCAGGTGGTGATATTATCGGGAAGCTGTCTCGTATAGTCTTATAGCATCTATACACCCTGTAGGCTTTCTCCCAAGGTAGTGCGAGGTCAGCACTACGCAAGGCAGAGCGCAGCCATACATTGTCAGCCATACTGCCGTTAGCCCATAAGCCTACCGGCTTGTGTCGTGTGAGCCACTGCACATAGTCATGCAAGGCAGATTTAATATCAGTGCGAGCAGATGTAATCTCCGCCTGTGCTGACCTGCTTTGCTCCAACCACCACAACACTGTGCTTGGGTCTATATTCATACCAAGCGACTGGCAAGTATCGAGTCGAATGGTTCTGTAGAAAGAGTCAGTCAGCCCTTTGTAGTCAAAGGCAGTTGCTCCTATGGCTACAATTGCAGCATTGTCAGCAAGACTCATAGTCTCGAAATCTTGCATCACGTGTGTTTCACCTAATTTAATTATATGGTACATTAGTTAAGACCTCCTACGAGTCTCTCTTCGTCAGTAAGTAAAGACCAATCTAGCGCAGAATCTTCCTCAGTCTTTTGTCTGCGTTTAATTGGCAGGTAGCCTCCATGCTTTGAATCTGTCTTTTGGAATACTATCTTATCAGCAGCAGCTAAGTTACTTAGTATCTCCACCAGCTGCTCCCTACGCTCTAAGTCCTGATGAACGTGTCGCCAAATCTCAAGCAGAGGGAATACTCTGGCCTGTGATTCCAGCAGCGTCATTATCTTATGTGTCACCTTAGAGTTCTTAGCAGCGCCAAACTCACCTAATGCTTTAGGCATCATGTTCTCTGCGTAGGTGAGTATTGTGTTAGCGTGTATAACGTCACCTTCTGTTATCTCTCTGCCGAGTCTCGATGCAGTTATTACCAGAGCTAGCTTAAGTAAATGCGACAGCCGCCTGTTCTCGTAACCGTCGAACCTTACATCATCTATAGGCTCTCTGCTCTGGTAGACTGTATCTACTAGCTTCTCTGCCGTAGGCGTAAGCTCTATCTCCCCTACTATAGCAGCTTTAATCCTCACTAGCAGCGCAATAAGCTCTCGCTGTAAGTTCTGGTCAGGCTTTGGTGGAAATGTTACTCGCTTATACTCAAGCTTCTCACCATAAATAAGCAGCAGCCTACTAAACCAACCCTGTCCTATAGCTGTAGGAGGAAACGCCTCACTGAATGCCGTAGGTGTATTACCTCCTAGTATGTTAATAGTAGGGTGAGGTATGTAGACTGACTTACTGTTCTGTAGTCTGTAGTCAAACACACCTTCAAAGTCCCATAGCTCACCTAATATAGACGCAAAGTCTAAATTACCTTGCCCTATGAAGTTATTAAACTCATCAGCTGCAATGAAGCACTCTGCTGGTGGCTTGAGCATAGAGTTAGCTATGGTGTCAGAGCTATCCATATCTCCAGCAGAGTCACCAAATAGGTTCTGATCTAGCACAGCATCTATACTGTCACTGTCCGTACTACCAGCCTCAGCTAAGTCTCGCAGAAACTTCTCTTGTCTGGTCTTTCTTGCAGCGAATGAATTAAAGCCAGCATCTCGTATAAGCTTACTGGCTATCTTTATAGCACTAGACTTCTTAGCTCCTGGGCTACCTATCAGTAGCACATACTGATTAGGGTAGTAGCTAAAGTGTCCGTGCTGGAAGTGTAGGTTTCTTCCTAAGTAAGCTGCAAGTGCTGTGATAGCTGACCAGCGATGGAATATAGCTGGCGCTTCGTTATTATCAGCGTATTGCAGGTATAGGGAGAAGAAGCTATCTTGCTCAGTAGCCATGTTTTCTAAAGTGCTCTGTCTGCTCTGATGTTATGTGTATGTCTACAGGATAGCCAGTAGAAAACTGTCGGCTTAGCATAGCTATATAAGACTCAAGTTCTTTCGGGTCTTTAGTGTACCCAAAGAACTCACGCACATGCACCTTAACAGACAGTAATCTTAGCCCTGCTAAGCTAGAGCCAAATCTGAGGTACATTACCTTATTTTCGCATCTGTGATTTACTACTAGTCTCATTCTGTATCGCTCCAATAACGCGAGAACTTCCCGCCTTTGCCATTCTTAATACCAGCAGGCACTATAAACTCATTATAAGTGTGGTCTCCTTTAGCTATAGCCTTATAGCTACGAATGCGTACTGGTATCTCCATACGCTCAGCTACCATACCACACAGATACTCATGCCCCTCCCTCCACTGGAACAGTATACTATCGTGAATCTGAGCACAGAGTTTAAAGTTATGCTTATGTTCTTCGTGCATAGCTACCTCACGGAACACCTTCAGCCAAGCTTTGTTAAGTGTCTGTGCGTTAAGACTCTGTGGCGGTGAGGCTACATAGCTGTTAAGTATGCGCTTATTACTTCTCGGATCACCAAAGCAGCGACGAGTTAAGGTAGGCTCTCCTTCAGGTCTGTGGTGTACAAGCAGCCCTGTGCTAACTACCTCTCGTATAACTCCCTTATACATATACTCCTTAATCCCTGGGTAGGTTTTATGGAACTGATCTAGCAGATACTGAGCTACCTCTATCATAGTCCAGAAGCGAGGTAGACCTAGCAGAGCCTTAGCCTCCACTATCTTCTCCTCTCCCATAGTCTCTACTAGCACCTGTGCTCCCATGTTATAGTTAGCTCCATGGTTAACTCTCTTAGCAAGGTCACGTAATGCCTTGTCTATGACCTTCCTTAGCTCCTGGCTGTATATCTCTTCGTAAGGCTTGCCAAAGAAGGCGCTACAGTTAACGCTATGGAAGTCACGAATACCTTCCACTGCTTCGATAAGCTTCTCTTCTCCAGATATATAGGCTGTATCTCTCGACTCAGCTTGCTCTAAGTCTACCTCCGCTATGTAAAACCCTGGGTCAGCTACATAAGTCTGCTTAACTTCTGGGCCGCGAGGTTGGTTCTGTATTTGTAAGCCACACCAGAAGTGGTGCTCTTTACTTGCAAGTCTGGTGGTATCAGTGCCATGTGGATTAAGCGCATATAGTATTCTATTACCTCCGCGCTCACCATTAACACCAGCACGAAACTCCTTAGCAGCATCTCCGACTTGCAGGTACTTCTCTAAGAGAGTCCTTGCTTTTCGTATATCTAGCACAAGTCCTATGAGCCTTGCATTGAATGGGTGGCGGAAGCGTACACGCTTAAGTGCTGTCTCGTCAGCCTTCTTAATGTCCTTACACCCTAGCATATCCAACAGCATACGCATCTGTGGTGGTGACTTAACATTAAAGTTCTTGCCTTCAGGGATACTAAGTATCTTATTAAGGCTAGCTGTCTTTTCTGCTATGATAACTTCCTGCTGTTCCCTTGCTATGGCTAGTCTATCCATATCTCGCTCCACTCCTGTCATCTCAGCTAGTACGCACGGAAACTCAAGTGGGAATTCTTGGTAGTAGTTAACAAAGGCATAGTCAGGAGCCTCTAGCAGCATAGACAACATAGCGTTACCTGTGGCCCATGTGTCCAGCGCATTATAGTGCATGTACTCATAGCCATCAGATGTATTCGCCATATCTTTCCAGTAGCGAGCCTCACGTACAGCAAAGGCTTGTAAGAAACCTAAGTCTTTAGGCAGCTCACTGAGCCAGCTGTGGAAGAAGTATGCCGTATCTAGCAGCCAGTTATACACTGGTGCATTGAAGCGAAGCAAGTAGTTAATATCATACTTGCCATTCTGGAATACCTTAATGCCCTGTAAGTCCCAGCAGAAACGGCGCATAGTAGCTAACGACCACTCGTCTTCGATCTTAAGCACAGTGCTGTAGCTATACAACTTACCTTCAGAGAAGTAGAACCCAGTGAAGGAGATGTGAGTTATAGCTGCATTATGCCTCGCTGTCTCTATGTCCACAGCTACCATGAAACACTTCTGTAGATCGTCAAATACAGCATTCATATTATGAGGGTTTATGATACTAAACCCTCTAAATTCTGTGGCTGGGAACCATTGCTTCGGCTTAGTGAGCTTAGTCACATAGCGAGTAGTCAGGTACTTCATATACGGCACAGTGACTAGCTGTCGCAGTGGGTGTATTATCACCACCTCTATAGGAGGCAACTCCTTCTCGCCAGAAGGATCAAATGCAGGTATTGTAAACAGACTGCCAGCATAGTTAGACAGTGCTGGCTTAGCTCTTTTATCCCAAGCTAGCAATAGCTCTAACACACGAGGGCTAGATGTCACAACCTTATGACACTGCTTCTTAGCGCAATACATAGCTATCTGCGATAGCGTAGAAGGTACTTCAAGCCTTACAAGGGTCGGAGCACCGCCCATGCAAGGCTTAAGCATATGTAGGAATGACTTATCGTCAGAGGCTCCCCAGTACACTACTGTACTAGACACCTTAGCAGCTGCTGGTTTAGCTGCCTCCTGTTTTTTAAGCTGCGCTATATGCGCTAACAATGCAGCACTAGTACTTGGCACAGCAAGTAGCTCCTTTAGGCGAATGCATTGGCTTACGCACAAGAGGCTTACGCAACCATGCGTCTAAGTGAGGCATAGGTAACTCCACCTTAAGTTCGAATATATGCCTACGTATATCGTGACCTGCCTCTTTGATCTGTGCGTAATACCTGCGCTGAGCTACCATACGACTATGATCGGGTGTACAGCCAACAGCCTTAGCTACGTTAGCTCGTCTACTCCATTGTCCTGTATGGCTAGACCTACGAGCTGGTATTACGCAGCCACACTCAGGAAGCTGACAGTAGTTCACAGCATAGCCATAAGCAGTAAGCAGCTCTGGTGTATCCAGGATCATAAGGTCTGGGTCTGTAGGATATGGGATAAAGTTTCGCTTAGTTTCATTCTCGCGCTCACTCATCAGTCTATACCTCACTTGTTATAATAGGCTTACAAAAACAGGCTGGCTAATAATGTAACCTAGCCAGCCTGCTATTATCTGCCTACTACTGTCAGTTACTCAGTAATAACCAGCTCCACGACATTGGTGTATTTCTTATCCTTGTCGTCCTTGCTGGTGCGCAGCTTGGTAACAACTACGCAGTCAACCTCCTGAAAGTTTTCGATCAGCTGGCGGTTGGAAGTTGCGCCAAGCTTCTCAGCTGTGCCGGCGAACACCTTCTTAAACGCACCACGTCCCCACTCGGAACCGAAGTTGAACAGCACAGACGCAGGAGCACCTTCAGCAAGCGGCTGATCTTTCACCTTGTCCTTCAGCTCCAAGGTTTCAATAGCCTTCATGGAGAACTCCACGTTGACTTTATCGTTAACTTCCTTGAGGCTAAGTGTGCCGTAGACACGATGTGTGCCTACAGGGTAGGGTTCGAAGTCAGGCAGATCTTCGAAGTCATCAATGCTGGAATCCAGCAGATCGTCCAAGTCCATGTTGTCCAGCATATCGGTATCAGCAGTTTTTTCGTTCATAGTAATTTACCTTAGTAGTTACAGTTAGTAGTTACAGTCAGTACAGTTAGTACAGTCAGTGTTTGATTTTTACAAGTTTACTCTTGATTCATGCGCTTATCACGCATAGCGAATTCGTAGCGTTCCTTATAGCTAGCTCTGTGTAGCTTACTGCTTGGGTGGTCGCAGTTACTAGCAGGCTCGACATGGTAATTCTGTCTGGCGAACTTAAAGCCACAGCTTAGGCAGCTAGTTCTACTGTTAGTATTATGAGCTAGGCACTTAGCGCATTGCCAAGCCATAGTTACCTTACCTCCCCTGCTTAAGCTTATCCAACAGAGCTGACGCCTTAGCGTTATTAGCAGCTCCCATCTTGTTAGCACTTTCATTACCTGCCGCTACCTCACCACGGAATATAGGTAACAGGCTTGGCTTATCCATGCTCTCCACAGCAACATCAGTTCTGCTGCCTGTAAGGATAGACCCCATGTAAGTGCTCTTACTGTGCGCCTCATGCTTCTGTCCACGCTGCTCCATGTAAACAACATGGCCGAAATACTTAGCCACATTACGAGAGAAGTTACGCGTACCTCCAACAGGCACCAGCTTATAGACCTTCTTTGTCTTACTGGTAGTTGTCTCTACCTCCAGTTCGTGTGATATTACTACCACATTATACGGAGCATTCTGTAGTCTGCTGTAGAATACGTCAAGCAGCTTACCCATATTACCCCAATCGTCGTAGGTAGGCTTATAGGTATCGTCCTCATTCTTAGTGACGTGAGCGATAGTGCTATTAGCAAGCTGCGTACCTGAGTCGAATACGACAATGGTATCTGGCGTAAGGCTACGGAGATCAAGGTCAGTAAACCAGTCGCTGTGTATAGCCTCTGGATCAGTATCAGGATGGTCTTTAGCCCAAGCTGTCTCCTCTCGTTTACAGAGCATACAGTCCACCTTACCATGCAGGTCGCAAATCTTAACTGGCCCCTTCACTAACTTAAGACAAGTCTCGATAGCAATAGGGTAGTCACGTGTATCAGGTAAATGCACCAGAGTGATACGATCCTGCGCTTCAGGAGACAGCTTAAACAATGTCTCGTAGCCGTTCTCCATATCAATCCAAATAAGCTTATAGCCATGCTCAGCAAGCTCCCCTGCTAGCTGCGTCTTACCTGCCTTCGGGCCACCAAATACCATAACTCTGGCAGTGGTAGCCTTCTTAGTTTCACTTAGTTTTTTCATAGCTCACCTTTATCTACCTGCGATTGCAGGAGTTCTTCAAATGTTACATAGAAGTCATAGCTACCTTTTTCCTTCTCAATAGCAGCCTCATCAGCTTCTGTATAAGGGTGAGCTAGGTGCTTGTTATCAAAGTCACATACACCTAAGAAGTCACACTCACGTGAGAAGCTATAACAATGATTACCATACTGAGGGAAGTTGCCGTAGTTACTATATACTTCTATAACCTGACAATCTATAAGAACGTCACGCAGCCAAGTAGCTCGCTGTAGCAGAGACTTCTCGTACTCAAACTCAACAAACTCCCTGCTACTAGAGTGGTATACCTTATACAACACAGAGAAAGCTGACTTCTCTGGAAACATCTTATCCAGTATAACACTGTAGCCTATAGCCTGAGAGCTGTTAAGGTACATAGCACTATTAGGCACCATAGCTGTAGTCTTAAGCTCCAGTATAACTATCTCCCCTGTGACTTTATTGCGTATAACTACGTCAACAAACCCACGGTAGAAGAAGCCATTAGGTAGCTCCACTACAAAAGACAGCTCTACAGCTGGCTTACCTTGCCAATATACAAGCTCATACTGCTCACTAAAGCTACGCTTATATTCCCAAGAGAACTGCTGTACAGCGAAACAAGCCTCCCAGAATGACTTCTTGTTTCTTACTATCTCCTCCTCCAGCTCAGGTTCCCAAGCAAGATACATATCGAACAGCGCTTGCTCGTAATCCTTACCTTCCAGTATAGCCTGCACACCTACGCCTACTACTGTACCGTAGCCGAATGTAACAGCAGACTCAAAGTCTACGCTAATATCAGCGCGAGGAAGTGAGCGCATCTTATACAACTCATACTTACGAGGGCAAGAGTGCAGTAAATTACATGAGCTATGAGAGAGGAACTTAAGCCTTGGGTCAAACTCACCCTCTTCTAGCCGCACTACTGGGCTTGCTGCTTCTATGTCTGCATCTAAGAATGCATTAACATCATCGTCATCAATATTCATAATCATCTCCGAGCATAGGGTATACCTTGTGCTTAATAGTATACTGCACATCTTCTAGGGGTGTGCTAGTAAGGTTAGCTATATAGCGTTGAACTCTACCTTCTGTAAGGTGGTGTCGCTTAGCTGTAGACTTAGGGCAGACAGGCTTAGCAATAGGAGCTAACCAGTCATACAGCCTGCTGAAGTATAGGTCTCTCTCTGAGTAGGCATTAGCTGGAGTCTTAATATAAAGATACAGCAGGCACTCAAGAGGGAACTCTACGCTCTCAGCAGTCTCGTCCCTTGGGTTAGTGTTAAGCTGATTAGCCTTAAACGCAGCTATGCGCTCAGCAAGAGAGGTCTGCAAGCTAGTGGAGTGGTGCATCTGGCTCATACTTAAGCATATACATAGCTTGAAACTTAGTGTAAGCTGCCAGTAAGAAGTCCTCTAGTAGCGCATTATCTGCTAACGCCTCCTCAAGTGTCTCTTCTGGCATAACTACAACTACAGTAGCTTCTGGCTCAACATCGTAGTCAGGCTTGAATACAGCCCTGAGATGGTACATCTTAGTATTACCAAGCAGGCCATCTGCGTCTGCTACTATATCTGTACATAGCAGTGCTACGTCAGCTAGTATACTCTGTATGCGGCCAGACCACAGAATCTGTGGCTGTTGTGTTGGCTCGCTCATCACAAGTCATCTACTGTAGTCTTAGACAGCGACTTCTTGCGAGAGGTGGTTTTGGTGAGCTTCTCTGTTATGTTAACAGCGGTCTGCTTAGCCAGTCCTTTAGCTATAATAGCACACTCCTCTTCCGTAAGAGTGGTGACAATATCAGGGTCATCCTTAAGCTGCTTATGCAGCGGACGTAAGATAGCCGCAATGTTAGGCAGCCCTTCTTTAAGAGCCTCCTCTAATGCAGCTAGCTTCTCCTTAACCTGATACTCTATGCTGGCAGGATCGAAATTAATTTGCTCGCTCATACGTTAGCCTCCTAAGGACTCTACTGTAATTGTATTGTTTGCATCTACTAGATAGAACTCTATGGTATCCAGCTCTGTGTCTACCTTAACATCCAGTCGCATGTCTCTGCCTGCCTCAGCTTGCAGATACTTAAACCCAAGATCACGCCACTTTTCCTTACGCACAGCTTGAACTATACGCGCAACTCTATCTGCCGGTATATTGGCAATCTTGCAGCGTCCAGTTTTCTTAAGCTGATCCCATATCGGAGCGTACTTTCTCATCTGTAGTGTTAATGTAAGTAAGGCTAACATGGAGTTTGCTGTGTCCTATGTTGGGTTGGTTTACGTAGACTTATTAGATAGCTAGCTGGTGTGGCTAAGCTAGCTATGTGATAAATCTTACTAAGGCTACTTTACATCATGTAATTTCTGACGTAGCAAATAGCCCTCCAACGCCCAAATCTTTTCACGAGCGTTACGAAAGGCGATATTGCGACCTACCTCCGCATCAAAGTTTTCAGGACTTGCTGCGGCACTTTCTCCCGTTACTGTAAAACCGTTCTGTAATGTTAGGCAACAGACCGTTAATGTAGTGCCCTCAAATACATGGTACTGTGCTGCAAGAATAGTCGCATCAATTGCAGCAGGATTCAACCGTGGAGCGTTCAAGCCTTTAGCTTGCAACTCAGCTTCTATTTCAGTTTCGTTCATCAGTATGACTCCAATAATGTTGTGTTGGCAGGTAAAAAGAGTAGGGGCCACTAAGTAGCAGCCCCTACTAATACCCGGAGGTGGGCGAGTGTTACAGGTTGCCCAGAAGCTCTTCCGGCGTAGCTTCCAGCAGAGACTGAGATTTCTCCGTCAGGAACTCCACGCACTCGCTGTATTCTTCAGCGTTCGGAGACTTGGTAACGTAGATGGCGAGCTGTTCACGCAGCAATTCCAGTACAGGCTTGGCAGTCTTGCACTGCGCAAACTTGTTCTTGAGCAAGCTGGCCGCGCGTTGTACCTGCTCAACAGTCTTGCCGGTAGCTTCAGGCATAACAGTGATGTAATCAGCAGCAAATTCTTCCCAAGTTTCCTTGGGAATGCCACCGCCGCGCCGGGTAGTCTTGGGAATCTTGCTGATAGCAGCCCACGAAATACGCTCGTAAGGGAAGGTAGCAGCGTCCAGCTTAACATCTTCGTACAGAATGTCGCGTGCAGCGCTGTTAACAACATCTTCCACAGCATCCATCAGAAGCTGAATCTGCTTGGGATCTTCGCTTTCCAAGATACCCATGATACCGTTAAGGTTAGGGTACACCATAGCCAGCTCTACCGGGCGGCGGTCGGTAATGATACCAGTGTCGCTGTCTTTCGACTTCTTGAAGTGAAACTTCACAGGCTTGGAAGATACGCTGAATTCGTAGCTGGTCTCCAGCTTCTCGCGCAGGGCTTCCATTTCTTCCTTGCTTGGGTTGGCTACCTTGATTACGTTGATGGTAGGTTCGGCATTCTCGGCCTGCTCAGCTACCGCTGCTTCGCCAGCTTCCAGTTCCGCTGCTTCGTTGTTAGCTTCATCGTTCATATTACTTACCTATAGGTTGTAGTTACAAAAAGATTAGAGCACAGTGCTCCAACCGGATGGACAGTATAGCATAGTGCAGATACTTGTCAATAGAAATTTTTCCCTAGCTTAGAGCTGCCGTTAGCAGCATCCCTTACGACCAATCATAGTTAAAGCCTCCCGGTACTTTCTTACCTTTGAAGAATTCAATCTTACGCTGCAAGCTATTGCCTTTAATCTTCTGTGAGTTAATACCCTTAATAAAGGTATCCTTCTCGCAGATAACGTACAGCTCTTCACGTGCTCTGGTGATAGCTGTGTACAGTAACTCTCGTTGCAGCATGGTAGCATGGCTACGGTGAAAACATACATACACCTTACGCCACTCAGAGCCTTGCGCCTTATGTATAGTCATAGCGTAGCCTAGCAGGGTATTATTAACCTCAGCTGCCTTATCTATAGTAACTTCCACATCTGAATCCAGTAAGCGCAAAGTAATAGCGTGGCTACTCTGCGTCACCCTATCCTCCTTAGAGCCAGCTGCGGCAGCTAGTAGCTTATCTATATCCATATCTCCCATATCATCCACATGATCGTTATCTTCCTTGAAGTTAGGGTTATGTCCCCAGTAGTCAAGAGTCTTACTAGCAGCTTGTGTTGGTGCTCCTGTGTACACAGCATTACGGCGTATCTCTACTACCTCCGCATCTTCCCTGTCGTACATAACTCTATCACCTACAGTTAGATAGTGCTTCTCAAAGCCTGCTACTATCTCATGCGTAACCCTGCCAAGTGTTCTAGCTCTGTGGTTAGCTATGTGCTTGTTAAGCTCTACAGTGCCGCAACCTTTATTAAAAGGCAGTAGTATCATGTCCTCATCCGGGTTATAGATACCAGTGTCCCATAGCTTAGAGAAGAAAGCACCTAATGTACGCACAGCTACATCTTCTGTCAGTGACTTCTTCCAAGGATGCAGTGTTAGCTCGTCAGACTCAGACCACTCTGCTAGCTTAGGTGCTAGTATCTGCTTACCTGACAGAATGTGGTGAGCTAGTCGTATGATAGGTGACTCAAGAGCCTGACGGTAGACTTCTGTTAGCTGTATAACAGGTAAGTTAACCATAGCGTAGCCAAGCACAGCACTACCGAATACAGGAGGTAACTGTTCTATGTCACCTATAAATATCCACTGTACCTTATGCTGCAATGCATCTATAAGCATCATGAATAAGTCAGTGCCTAGCATGGAACTCTCTTCAACTACTATAGTGTGGATGCTGCTAGGTAATGGGTTGTCGGCGTTGCGGGTAGGCTCAAAGCGCATAGTGTTTCTAGTGCTACCATCTTCGTTCTCTACCTCATAGTAAACAGGTGCGAACTCAAGCAGCTTATGCGCGGTAATACAGTTAGCCTTCATATCTTCCGACTGAACCTTACGGATGTTATTAACAGCTCGTCTGGTGTAGCTGATAATAATAACCCCAGGTGTGCCTGATGTAAGGTGCTTATGCCCATCAGCATACAGTACAGGAACCTTACCTGACTGTATAAGCTCTTGCACAGCACCTTGCGTACCTGTTGTCTTACCAGTACCGGCAGCGCCTATAAGCACACAGCTCTTACCTGCTGCTGCTGTAGAGACAAACTCACTCTGCTGCTTGTTGTAGGTTATAAGCTTACCGTCCATACCAGTATGTACCTTATGTGGTACTGGCTCTACGACAGATGGTGACTCCGACGAAGTGTTAGCTATAGCTACTGCTAGCGGAGACTTAGCTTGCTGCTCCAGCTTAGCCTTCATAGCTGCTATACGCTCAGACATTGATGTATCTGAGGAAGCTACTTGTGGCATACTAGGCTTAGGCCGCTGTGCTGCCTCCTTATCAGCTTTCCGTTGCGCTAGCAGTTGCGCTAGCTTGTCTTTTGTTAGTATTGTCATATTAGTCTCCTATTATATTAACCTGATGCGCAGGCTTAACTAATGCTACATTAGGCTGCTTCAGACCCTGCTGCCATACACGCAAGCTAAGCCAGACAGACTTGTAATCCTTAATGCTAGCAGGATTACAGCGGTGGTAATGCACATGGTATGTGCGACCTTGAACTGTAATAGTACCACTGTCTGAAATACTTGTCAAGAAGAATTCACTATCCCATTTAAGCAGGTAGTAATTCCACAGGAAGTCCTGCTGGTCATCAGGTAGCTTCCAGATACCATACACAAGGTTACGTGCATTACTAAGGCTTATACCGTAGTCCTGCATTATGCGAATGGCAGGTATGTTAGAAGGGAACGGTAGGTCTAACTGTCTTGGGGTAGTATTACTCATCGGTAGTCTCCTGATTAGCTGTAGCTGTAACTGCTGCGGTTTCTGCTGCCTTATTACGTGACTGAGCTAAGTCATAAGCTAGCTTAGCCTTAATGTACTCGAAGCCGCTAGCATATTCATGGCGCATAGGTTGCTTATC
>JGI10211J34971_10003283_pt1 | contig 12996 bp, 12 predicted proteins | sample Etolagsediment_FD_34971 | JGI IMG/M metagenome (IMG submission 34971) | reverse complement strand
ATGGGGCGGCCGGATCTCAATTTAACTGGAAAGGCACGTAGTTTCTGTCAAGAGGAGGGAATAATTAGCTGGTACGTGAGCCTTTCAGATGACGGTGACTATGGCATAGCCGTAGTAGTGCTTGAAAAACATACTCCATAACAAAAACCCAAAAGTTTTGAGATTGAAAGAAATTTCTGTAAAATACCTAACTTCTTCAGTTGAAAAAACTGTGTGGTTAGGTCAACAGTTGGGGATTGAATTAATAAGTGGTGATATTATTGCATTGATAGGTGACCTCGGTGGTGGTAAGACATGGTTCACAAAAGGGGTAGGCATTGGCCTTGAGATTGACCCAAATGATATAGTCAGCCCAACATTCACCCTTGTTAATGAATACCAAGGCAAGCAACAAATCATTCATATAGACCTTTATCGACTTAAAAATAGTATTGAAATTCTGGATTTAGATTTAGAAGATTATTTTTCAAGGGAAGGAATAGTTGTTATAGAGTGGGCTGACCGCTGGCCAGGAAAGCTCCCTGAAAACAACATTCATGTTGAATTTAAGATGATTGATGAGCATACCAGAGAACTTGAATTTTTTGGAAATCATTATAGGGCCAAAAAAATTATAGGGGCATTAAAAGAGAAAGTAGGTCGAAATTTAACACAATTATGATAGGAAAATGTACTAGGGGATATAATTATGTTGTTAAAAAAATTATCTATTTTGTTAACTTGTGCAGGTATCGTACTCTCTTTTAGTTGCGCTGGAATAGAGAAAGGTAAGGATTTTGCCACAGGATTTATCTCACATGAGGTAGATGAGAAGCTTTTTAGCCAAGTTCCGGACGAAAAAAAAGATGCTATCAACCCTTTGCTGGATACGGTTAAAGATGCCACAGATCGTCTTGAACTTTCTAAGGCCTTGGTAAATAAAAAGAAGGCGGAATTAGACCTGGAAAAAGGTAAAAAGGGTTTGGCCAAGATTCAACTGCAGATAAGCGAGACTGAGCTTAATTTAGAGAAGATGAGAGCTGTTCAATCAGTCGGCCTCGGAGACGCAAAAAAGGTTAATCGACAGGTTGCTAAACTTGAGGTCAAGGTCTATAAATTAAAGGGTGAGGAAGCCACGCAAAAGGCCAAAATAGAAAATTCCAAGTTGGTTGTTATAGAAACACAAGAGAAAATCGATAATTTGGAAACTACGACTCAAAAAGAAACTACTGAGGTTGAAACAAAAAAAGAAGATATAGAGGTTAAAACTAAGAAATAGGTTCACCACATATGGCATTAATAGTGCAAAAGTACGGCGGCACCTCTGTTGGAAGCATCGAAAAGATAAAAAAGGTTGCTGAGAGGGTAATTGAATATTGTAAAAAAGGGGACAAGCTTGTAGTGGTTCTCTCAGCAATGGCTGGGCAGACAGATTCCTTAATTAGGCTTTCCAAAGAAATAACAGATACCCCTGATACGAGAGAATTAGATGTTTTGATGGCAACAGGTGAACAAGTGAGCGTATCCTTGTTTGCTATGGCAGTAAAGTCCATGGGCTATGATTGCCGCTCCTTGCTTGGCTTCCAGGCAGCTATCCATACAGACCAAATATACGGTAAGGCGAGGATCAGGGAGATTGAAACCGACCGGATCCTAAGGGAGTTAGATGAAAATAAAATCATAGCAGTAGCCGGTTTCCAGGGAATCGATGAAAGAAAAAATATTACCACCTTAGGGAGGGGGGGATCAGACACAACTGCAGTAGCTCTGGCAGCAGCTCTTAAGGCAGATCTGTGTGAGATTTTTACAGATGTTGAAGGTGTATTCTCAGCCGATCCAAATATCTGCACCCATGCCAGAAAACTGGAGAGAATATCCTATGAAGAAATGTTAGAGTTTGCCAGTTTGGGGGCCAAAGTTTTAGATATACGATCAGTTGAATTTGCTAAAAAATTTAATGTGCCCCTGCATGTTAGATCATCTTTTATGAGGAGTGAGGGAACAATGGTGGTAGCAGAAAGTAAGGAGATGGAAAAGGTAATGGTCTCTGGTGTTGTCTCTAATAAAAATGAGGCCAGAATTACAATAGCCAGGGTGCCTGATAGGCCTGGAATTGCTTTTAAAATATTTGATCCTGTTTTCAAGGCCGGGATAGTGGTGGATATGATTGTCCAGAATACCAGTGTTGAGGGTTTCACAGATCTCACGTTTACAGTCACCAAAACAGATTATCAGGAGACCATAAAATTGCTAAAAGAAATTGCCCGAGAAATAGGGGCAGAAACAGTGCTCGGAGATCAAAATATTTCCAAAGTATCTATTGTTGGATTGGGCATGAGAAACCATGCTGGAGTTGCCTCCAAAATGTTTGAGGTCCTATCAAAGGAAAATATCAATATAAGCATGATCAGCACCTCTGAGATAAAAATTTCCTGTATTATAGAAGAAAAATATACCGAACTTGCAACAAGGACCTTGTATGAAGCCTTTGGTCTGCGTAATGAAAACGAAAAAAAATAGCAACCGGCACATAGGCCTTTTCATTCTTATTCTCATCCTTCTTCTTGGATGGGCAATGAATAACCTGTTTTCTGCACAAGGAGACCTTGGCTCTATCGAAAAGGAAAACAATATGTTTATCCTTGCCACTGGCGTTGTAAAAAACCCTGGCGTCTATGTGTTTGATAGGGAACCTTCTTTAAAGGAATTGATGGCTAAAGCCGGTTATTTGAAGGCAAGACTGATTGACGCAAAATTGCGTAATACATATCCTTCTGTTGCACAGGGGACAAATGTTCAGATCAGTTCAGAGAATGGACACATACATATCTCAACTGGACCTATGCCCGCAGCATATAAAATTACCCTTAAAATCCCTATATCTGTAAATACTGCGAGTCCGGAAGAACTGGATACAATACCTGGTATAGGGCCAACGACCGCTGTAAAGATCATTAATTACATATCCCTTTACGGTCCATTTAAGCGAGTGGAAGAGATAAAAAATGTACCTGGCATGGGAAAACTACGGTATCTAAAAATAAAGCCGTATATTTCCATTTAGAAAATTGAGAGGAAATGATGCCATTTAAAAAAAGTATTCCTCGATGGTCAACAGGTCTGATCCTTACCCTTCTATTTATACTCATGTTCGTCACAGGCCTTGGTGATTTTACCGACGTTATAGAGAAAAAAACATTTGACCTCCGATCCAAGCTCAGTGCATCTGGAGAAAGAAATCCAGACATTGAGATAGTAGTTATTGATGATGAGGATTTAGATGAAATCGGTCGTTTCCCCTGGCCGAGAAACATCCTTGCCAATGCTATAAACAATCTTGCAATGGCTGGTGCCAAGGTTATCGCCCTGGATATTATGTTTAATGAACCAGAAGAGAGTTCTGGGCTCAAAACGATTAGAGAACTAAAGAAAACATATGCTGATCTCGATTTAAAAAATAAAGGTTTATCTGCCAATACATTTTATCAATTATTAAATAAGGCAGAGGCCAGCCTGGATAATGACGCAAAACTAGCTGAATCTTTTAAAAAGGCCGGCAACATAGTTCTGCCTATTTATTTTGATACAAGAAGTGCGGGAAGAGATGATGAGGTTCCTGACTATGTGGCCAAAAACGCGTATAAAACTATACATGGCCTTAAGGATGAATGGGCAACAAGCTCCGTTATGTGGCTTTCCAAGATAAAGCCACTTCTTCCTTCCCTTGCGAATTCAGTTGCAGGAATTGGCCATATAAACCTTTTTCCAGATAATGACGGGTCCGCCAGGGCTCAGATTCACGCCATTGGTTATTTAGACAATACCTTCATTCCGTCATTTCCTATTGCAATAGTAAAAACCTTCGAGGGATTAGACTACAATCAGATCAGGGTTATCTTGGGTCAGGAAATCGATATAAAGATCAGCCCATCTAAGACAGTCACCATTCCAGCCACAGATTTAAACATGCCAACACTCATTAAATGGAATGACGGGCCAGGGATTGCATTTCACATGACGCCATTCAGAAAGGTTCTCAAAAATGAATTTCAAACAAGCCTCTTCAGAGACAAGATAGTCATCCTTGGGCCAACTGCCCCGGGAATTGGGGATCGATTTGTGACACCTATATCGAGTAATTTACCAGGCGTGGAGATAATAGCAAACTCGGTGTCAAATATCTTAAAAGAAGAATTTTTTCTGCGACCTCAGTGGACCTCATTGCTTGAGTTCGGCATTATCCTCCTTTTTGGATTTTATCTTTCATTTCTCCTTCCCAGGTTAAAGGCCAGTACCGGTGCAATCATCACACTCATCCTCCTCCTCTCTTACGGAACAGTGGGAACAATTCTATTTTTTCGCTCAAATATATGGCTTAAGATTACACCTCAACTCGTTCTTTTGATTCTGGGTTATATCTTAGTTGTTAGCAGAAATTTTTTCATCACTGAAAAAACCAAAGAGAAAGTAGAGGCTGATTCTGTTGAAACAAACAAGGCCCTTGGTCTTTCTTTCCAACAGCAAGGGATGCTTGATCTCGCCAGTGAAAAATTTCGAAAATGTTCTATAGATGAACCGGGTGTTAAGGATCTTTTATACAATCTTGGGCTCGATTATGAAAGGAAAAGGCAATTTAACAAGGCAGTATCAATATATAATTTGATTATTGAGGATGGCAGTGATTTTAAAGACTTAGGTAAGAGGATACCCACATTAAAAGGTGCTGAATCTTCTATGATCTTTGGTACCAGTGGCATCCATCCTGGTGATATTGGGGCAACAATAGAGGGCCTTGATACGAAACCAACACTTGGCAGATATGAGATTTCAGGGGAATTAGGCAGGGGTGCAATGGGGATTGTTTATAAAGGAGAAGATCCCACTATACATAGGACTGTTGCTATAAAAACCTTACGATTATCTGAATTTGAAGAAGGAGAGCTGGCAGATATAAAGGAACGCTTTTTCAGGGAAGCAGAGTCAGCAGGTCTGTTAAACCACCCCAATATTGTATCTATATACGATGCTGGCGAAGAACACGACTTGGCCTATATAGCTATGGAATACCTGCATGGAGAAGATTTAGCAAAATATACCCATAAAGGAAAGCTTCTCCCCTTGAGGAATGTGCTTTACATCATAACCCAAGTAGCTGATGCCTTAGATTATGCCCACAACAACAATGTTGTTCACAGGGACATAAAACCAGCTAATATTATGTTACTTAAAGATACAGGCACTATAAAGGTTACGGATTTTGGCATCGCTCGAATCACATCATCATCTAAAACAAAAACAGGCGTTGTTTTAGGCACTCCCTCTTATATGTCTCCTGAACAGGTAAGCGGGAAAAGGATCGACGGACGTTCAGATATATTTTCATTAGGGGTAGTTCTTTTTGAGTTACTCACCGGACAAAAGCCCTTTGTTGCCGACGATATGACTTCACTCATGTTTCAGATTGCCAAAGAAAAACACACTTCAGCAAGAAAGTTTAATCCAAAAATTCCACTGATTGTTGAAAAAATAATAGATAAGGCCTTAATTAAAGATGTTAAACAACGCTACCAGAATGCTGGCTTAATAGCTGAACATCTCAGAAAGATAATAAAACGAATAGATCAGATAAGAAATAAAAAGACCTCAAAAGAATAATAAAAAAGTTATAAGTGACGAAAGTTTAACGTTAGAAAGCAGATGCTGGATAATTCCCTCATCTGCTGAAGACAGAACAACGGTCTACCAACAATTTTGAACGTATAGCTTATAGCTTACACTTGAATATGATCATACTTGGTATAGATACCTCCTGCGATGACACCTGCGCTGCAATAGTGGAAAATGGAAATACATTATTATCTAATATTATTGACTCTCAGATTATTGTTCATCAAAAATATGGAGGCGTAGTCCCTGAAATTGCCTCAAGAGAACATAGTAGAAATATTGTTCCTGTTGTAAGGGAATCACTAAAGAAAGCTGGACTCACCAATAAAGATATTCATGGAATCGCAGTTACTGTGGGACCTGGTCTTGCTGGGGCCCTCTTAGTTGGTATTCATTTCGCCAAAGCCTATAGCTATGCTAACACCACTCCTCTCATAGGAATAAATCATTTAGAAGGGCATATCCTCTCTGTTTTTTTAGAAAAAAGGATTCCCCGCTTCCCATTTCTGGCCCTTACTGTTTCAGGGGGCCATACAAACGTTTATCATGTCCGTGACTTCGGGGATTATACCGTGTTGGGTCAAACACTGGACGATGCTGCAGGTGAAGCATTTGATAAGGTCGCAAAACTTCTTGAGTTAGGCTACCCTGGGGGCCCTGTAATAGAGAAACTTGCTGCCACAGGCCGCCACGATTCCATTCATTTTCCAAGGGCCTATCTATCCAAAGACTCCCTTAACTTCAGCTTTAGCGGTCTCAAGACCTCTGTTGCACTTTATGTCAAAAAATGGCGCAACCACAAAACAGAAGAAAATAACATTACAATAGCAGATATCGCTGCATCATTTCAGGCAGCTGTTGTTGAGATCCTCACTGATAAGGTAATTACAGCAACAAAGCAAGTAGCAGTAAAATCAGTCGTGCTTGCAGGAGGAGTAGCGAGAAACAACTATTTACGCGGTAAACTGCAAAAAGCAATGAATAAAAAAGGAATCGATTGTTATATCCCAAGTCCGCAACTCTGCACGGACAATGGGGCTATGATTGCTGTTGCCGGGTATCACAGGTTAATGAAAGGTCAACAAAATGATCTCACCTTAGATGCGAGATCAAGATTTCCTTTAGATCAACTCGATACATAGCTGGTGTTTTCCTCCTTGTCCTGGCAATCTATTGCTCCTTGCCTGAATTTCTCTTGAGCTTCCTTTATCTGTAATCTCTCAAGGATAAGTTTTTTCTCTTGCAGGATACACCTTTAATATTTATTATCTCGTACCTGCTTTATTGCACGTAACTTTTTATTCCATAGGGCCCTGTCTAATTCCTGCTCTTCGGAACAGTGCCTCCTAACAGGGTAAACATTAAAATCCTATGAACTCTCCTCTGTCTGGCAAGACCCTTTGCTCGTTTTTTTAAAAAACGGGAGGTGGGCGTGGCGAGCTGACAGGCCCCCGGACGTATGGCGGGCAGGCAACCAAGAATAGAAATAATAATAAAAAATAAGTAAAAATGCGTTTTAACCGTCAATTCCGATATATATATCTTAGGCTTATTAGGCTCAGAGGTCATCCTCATGAGTTAGCCTTAGGCATGGCCTTTGGTATATTTATGGGTATGACACCAACTCTTCCCTTTCACACAATCATTGCTATAGCATTGGCCTTAGCCTTTAAGGCAAGTAAGATAACAGCAGCGGTTGGAACCTTGATATGTAATCCTTTAACCATATATTTTATTTACAATTATTGTTATAAAATAGGGTCACTTATCTTAGGATTTGATCGCAACACAAAGTTCTTATCACCAGTCGTTGAGGCAATTAATCATGGGGAGTTTTTCAATATCATAACGACAATCTTGGGTGGTGGTGGAATGGTAGTCGTAGCCTTTCTCTTGGGAGGCATTGTATTAGGAATTGTATTTGCTGTACCCTCATATGGTATCTTCTTTTATTTTTTTAAGGCCTTTATTTCATGGCGAAAATCAAGAAAGTTGGCCAAGGCCTGATAGCATCGAAGGCCTTGTTACGTAAATCAGGGATTAGGCCCAGAAAAAGACTGGGGCAAAACTTTTTAGAAGATCCTGCCGTCATTGAAAAAATCATTACCCATGCAGGATTTGATAAAAACGATGTGGTTATAGAGATAGGCCCGGGTTTAGGTGCATTAACGATCCCAATCCTTCCCTCCGTTTATCATCTGGTGGCTATAGAAAAAGATCTATTATTAATAACCATATTAAAAGAAAGGTTGTCAGAAAAAGAAAAGGAAAAGATAACGTTTATTTCTGGGGATGTACTGAAATTAAATTTTAAAGAGATCTATGATACATTTAATCAAAAGATCCAGATAATAGGCAATCTGCCCTATAATATCTCATCTCCATTTGTGGAAAAGCTTATCATCAATCGGGATTATATCAAAAATGCAATCCTCATGTTTCAATACGAATTTGCACAACGTTTGACTGGAAGGCCACAAAATAAAGAATACAGTGCACTGAGCGTTATCAGCCAATACTATGCCACAATATCTCCCCTTATCAAGATTAAAAGGGATGCCTTTTATCCTAAACCAAAGGTTGATTCTATGGTTGTGGAGATGGATTTTACAAAACCATACCCTCTTCAGGCGGAAAATGAGGTGAGGTTTCGTAAGACTGTCAGGGCGGCATTTAGCTGCCGAAGAAAGACAATCCTTAACTCTCTTGAAAGGGGAATGGTGACTCTATCCAGAGAAATAATAGCAAAGGCCTTAACAAAATGCCTCATTGACCCAAAAAGAAGGGCTGAGACCCTCACCATAGATGAATACATACATTTGAGCTCCGTTGTAATGCCAGATAAGACAATTCCTTGACACATACTATAGTCAATGATATTTAGCTTTTTAAATGTTCATAGGATTAAAAAGTGCGTCAAAAAAACTATATCGTTGTTGAAGGTCCATTAGGAGTAGGTAAGACCAGCTTTGCTATGCTTCTGGCCGAAAAGATACATGGCAAAACCATCTTAGAAGAAACTGAAGGAAATCCTTTTCTTGCCAATTTCTATAAAGACCCAGTAAAATTTGCATTTCAGACACAACTCTTCTTCATGCTAAGGCGCTTTCAAAAACAGGAGGAGATAAATCAAATTGATATCTTCAAAAGAGTTGTTATCTCAGACTTTCTTTTTGATAAAGATAGAATATTTGCAAGGCTTAACCTAGATGACAGACAATTCAGCCTGTATGAACAAATATTTCACCTATTGAAGGTGAGAACCTTAAAACCGAATCTGGTGATATTTTTACAGGCAAGAACAAATATCTTGAAAGAAAGAATTAAAAAGAGAGACAGAGATTACGAAAAATCAATAAATGTCAAATATTTGGATCAAATAAATCAGGCCTTCAACGAATTTTTTTTTCATTATACTGAAACACCGCTCTTGGTAATTGATGCTTCAGAAATAGATTTTGTGCATGTACCATCTGATCTCGATAACCTCATTTTCGAAATAAAAAAGATGGAAAAAGGAACAAAGTATTACGTTCCGCTTGGATCAAGACAGTAAGTCAGGCACAGGTTTAACGTTAACCACGTAAAGAAGCATGGAAAGAATCAAAAAGATAGAGTTGATGCAGGAAGTGTCTGAGAGATGGAGAAGGGGCGGAAAGATCATCTCCTGCGTGCCAACTATGGGATTTCTTCATCAGGGACATGTGGAGCTTTTAAGGGTCGGTAGAGAGAAGGGAGATAGATTGATAATGACTATCTTTGTCAATCCAACTCAGTTTGGACCTCTTGAGGACTATGAAAAATATCCTCGAGATACTGAGGGAGACATCGATAAAGCCCGCTCTGCCGGAGTAGACGTAGTATTTATGCCAACCACAGAAGATATGTATCCTGATGGTTTTCAAAGCACCGTAGCAGTTAACGATATTACTCAGTATCTTTGTGGTAAATTCAGACCCAGACACTTTGCTGGAGTAACCCTTGTGGTTGCAAAGCTCTTTAATATAACCAAACCTCATCTGGCCATCTTTGGAGAGAAGGACTATCAACAGTTAATTGTCATCAAGCAGATGGTAAGGGATTTAAACATGGACATTGAGATTATTGGTCTCCCAACAGTAAGGGAAAAAGACGGCCTTGCCATGAGTAGCAGGAATAAGTATCTGAGCCCAGAGGAAAGATTATCAGCATTAAGCCTGAAAAAGGGCTTAGATGTAGCCAAAGCCATGGTAAAAAATGGGGAAAAAAATTCTGCTACAATCAAAAATGCAGTAAAAGAATTGATCCTCACTCACCCATTTACAGAGATTAATTATGTAACCATCTGTGACCCAGAGAAACTTACAGACATGGAAAATATAGATGGGCCTTCCCTTTTGGCATTGGCTGTAAAGGTGGGAAAAGCCAGACTAATAGATAATAGTATAATAGCGTGAGGGCATATTGAAACGACTTAGAACCAGCCTAAAGAATTATTTCCTTACAGGTCTTCTGGTAATTCTTCCAGTCTTTGTAACAGCTTACGTCATCTGGTTTTTAATCAGGATTATGGATGTAGTGCTTAAGTATATCCCTGCTAAATACCTGCCAGACACCTACCTCCCCTTTCATATACCTGGCCTTGGCCTTATTTTAGTGGTTATTATTATTCTTGCCGTCGGTGTTTTATTTAGAAACCTGGCTGGTAGAAAGGTAGTCGGCTTTTGGGAAAATATGGTAGACAGGATTCCCTTAGTAAGAATCATCTATTCAGGAGTGAAACAGCTCTTAGAGTCATTTTTTTTACAGAAAAACGATGCCTTTAAAAGGGTAGCTCTGTTGGAATATCCCAGGCGAGGGACCTATGTAATTGGTTTTATTACAGGAGAAAGCAAAGGGGAGGTGCAGAGTAAAACGAGCAAAAATATGATGAATGTTTTTGTCCCCACAACACCTAATCCTACGAGCGGTTTTTATATCCTTATACCAGAAGATGAACTGATAATCCTTAATATGACTGTTGAAGACGCATTTAAACTAATTATATCTGGTGGTATTTTTAGTCCACCTGAAAATAATAGCCGCTAATAAACGGTATTATTCCTCCATTGGTGGACATTTTATCATTTAAATTATTGTTACTTTGTGGTTTAAAGATAGATTGTCTTTTATTTCAATATTTAATTTAGAGAGGAATCAAACATGAACACCGATTTTTTATTCACATCCGAGTCTGTAACTGAAGGACATCCAGACAAGATAGCTGATCAAATCTCTGATGCCATACTTGATGAAATTATAGCCTGCGACAAAAATGGAAGGGTAGCCTGCGAGACCCTTGTTACCACAGGTATGGCCGTTATTGCAGGGGAGATAACCACTTCGTGCTATGTGGAGCTACCGGAAATTGCCAGACAGACAATAAAAGAAATAGGATACAACGATTCATCTATGGGTTTTGACTGGGAGACATGTGCAGTTCTTACGAGTATTGACAAGCAGTCAGCTGACATTGCACAGGGAGTAAATGGTGCCGGTCTATTCAAAGAACAGGGTGCAGGTGACCAGGGACTCATGTTTGGATATGCCTGTACCGATACATCTGTTTTCATGCCAATGCCCATTTATCTTGCCCACAACCTTACTCAGAGGCTTACCCATGTTCGCAAATCTGGAAAGCTTCCATGGCTGAGGCCCGACGGAAAATCTCAGGTAACTGTTAGGTATATAGACTTAAAGCCTACCACTGTTCATACAGTTGTTATAGCAGCCCAACACTCCCCTGAGGTTGATTACGATACGCTTAAAGAGGCAATTATTGAAGAGGTAATAAAGAAGGTTATACCTCCTGAAATGATTGATAAAAAGACACAGTTTCTTATAAATACCACTGGTAGATTTGTTACTGGTGGCCCTTTAGGAGACTGCGGTATGACCGGCAGGAAGATTATCATGGATACCTACGGCGGATTTGGTTACCATGGTGGCGGAGCATTTTCTGGTAAAGATCCATCCAAGGTGGATAGGAGCGCCTCTTACATGTGTCGCTATATTGCCAAAAATATCGTTGCTGCAGGTTTAGCTGAAAGGTGTGAAATCCAGGTAGCATACACCATCGGAAAGGCGCAGCCAGTTAGTTTACTCATTAATACCTACGCAACAGGTGTCGTTCCCAGCATTGAGATCACAAAAGCAGTGGAAAAAGAATTTGATATGCGGCCAGCTGTTATTATTGAGCAGTTGGATCTTTTACGACCTATATACAAAAAAACAGCCAGCTATGGGCACTTTGGACGCGAATTGGATGAGTTCACCTGGGAGAAAACAGACCTCATTGAAAAACTGAAAAAGGCTATGTAGATCTCGAATAGTTAATATCGATTAAAATATTAATATTCATGTCAAGCTTTACCGTTAAATGCGGTACCCTTAAATTTCAAATTCCAATTTAGGGTGTTTCTCAAAAAATTGCATTGTGGTTGCTTGAAGCATAGCTCAAATACCAGTAAATTGAAAATCAGGAGAAAATGAAGTGAATTATGACATCAAAGACGTATCTCTTGCAGATAAGGGGCAACTTAGAATAGAGTGGGCAGGCAAAAGCATGCCTGTGTTGAATTCCATCAAAGAGAGATTTTCTAAAGAAAAACCCCTCTCAGGTTTGAGGATTTCTGCCTGTTTGCATATAACCACAGAGACCGCTGTCCTGGCACAAGCACTCAAAGCAGGCGGTGCCTCTGTAGCGCTGTGCGCCTCTAATCCCCTTTCAACCCAGGATGATGCTGCGGCCTCGCTGGTGGCCAATGATGAAATACCAGTCTTTGCCATAAAAGGAGAAGACACCGACACCTACTACAGCCATATACTATCAGCCCTAAAAAAATTCCCCAACCTCAGCATGGATGACGGAGCTGATCTCGTCAGCTCTCTTCATTTTATTGCCCTTAATAAATGGGACGATGTTTCCCAGGGAATACGGGAATGGGGTCTTTCTTTACGCCAAGATGAAAGAAACACCCTTATTACCGGTGTTTTAGGAGGGACAGAGGAAACAACCACTGGTGTTATACGACTCAGGTCCATGGAAAGAGATAACGTGCTTCAATTTCCCGTTATCTCTGTTAATGATGCCAATACAAAACACCTTTTTGATAACAGGTACGGCACAGGGCAAAGCACTATTGATGGAATCATCAGGGCAACAAACAGACTTCTTGCGGGAAGCTGCTTTGTTGTGTCCGGCTATGGATGGTGCGGGCGTGGGGTAGCTACCAGGGCAAAAGGGCATGGCGCCAGGGTAATTATCTGTGAAGTGGATCCTTTAAAGGCCTTAGAGGCGGTCATGGATGGATTTGAGGTTATGCCAATAGC
>JGI10211J34971_10003282_pt1 | contig 12997 bp, 18 predicted proteins | sample Etolagsediment_FD_34971 | JGI IMG/M metagenome (IMG submission 34971) | reverse complement strand
CGGTGAAATAGAGCCACCGAGCTACTGGCGGGACCAGCCGCGGTATTACGCTGTGACACAGAGCCACGCGGTGGCCATCGAGCACGCTCTTCAGGCGGGGTGTCAACGCGTGATGATCCTCGAGGACGACGCCGAGTGGGTCGGTTATCCCGATCCGCTGCCGGATACGTGGGAGATGCTCATGTTCGGCGGCAGCGTGAGGGCGAGCGAGCCATACGTGGGCGGCTGCTGGCAGATCGCCGTCGCTACGCTGAACTTGCACGCCTACGCGCTCAATGGCCAGAAGGCAATGCAGATAGCCCGTCACACGTTCAAGCTGGCGTGCCGCGCGTGCGATACGTACAACAGCTTCTTTCACCAGGTGCTCGAGAGTTACGTTCACGTACCGGAGGTCATCAGGCAATGTCGAAGATCTACATAGCAGCGAGCTGGCCGCGCATCGGAGAGGCGAGAGCGAGAGCCGACAGGCTCAGGCTCGCCGGGTTCCACGTCACGAGTACGTGGCACGACGTCGAGCATCCGGAGGAGCCGAGCGACGAGCGTTGCCGAGAGTGGGCCGAGCGCGACCTCGAGGAGTTAGCAGGCTGCGATACGGTATACTGCCTCACGGGCGACGATCAGAGCATCGGCGGCGGCAGACACAGCGAGATCGGCGCGGCGATCGCTCTCGGCAAGCGCGTCGTACTGCTCGGACCGAGAGAGAAGAACGTATTTCACTGGCATCCACTCGTGGAGGTAATCGAATGACGTCGATACTGGTGAGCAAGACCGGGTCCGCCCTGACGATGCCTGATGCACTTGCAGGGGCGCGAGCGTCGAGTCGTGGTGACGCGCGCAATGCTCAGGGTGTGTTACGCTATCTCGCAGACAAATATGAAAGCGTCTGCTACGTGGGTCGCCTCTTCGGCACAGCGCCGTGTCCCGTTGCCCAGACGGCGGTGGGTCATGTCACGCCAGAGGACGGGCCTGCTCCGCAGGAAGAAGCAGCCAAGGAGATCGCGAGACAGATCCGTGAAAAGGCGCCGCCACCGTATGTCTTCGTGGAGCTCCCGGGCACCGACTCAACGATGTTCGTGGTCGATAACCCGTGGGGCGTCATGATGCAGCGCGTCGCTTGTCAGCAAACCGGCACCGTGTACCTAGCAGTGGCGAAGGAACTCGAGGTACAGCGTCGGATACTCGTCGTGACAGATCCGAAATGCTACCCGCGACACCACGAGATGCTGATATGGCCGCACTTCGTCCCGCGAGCGGTACTCTCGCAGGAGAACATGGAGCGTACGCAGACTTGCCGCGAGTATCACGCCATCGACGTCGAGGCGGTCTACGCCGGCGTCGAGAATTGGTTTCAGTATGGCCTCGAGCCGCACAGGGATACAGAACCGCGACCGTGGAAGGTCGGCGTCCTGGCCCACTCGCACTTGCGGAAAGAGCGCAACCTTCCGTGGAGGCACCGCGATGCGATCTGGAGCGGGCTGCTAGACAACCTGGACCCGGCGACGACCCGCGTATGGGGCGCAGATTGGGAGCAGTTCAGCGGCTACAGGCCGGACGTCTTCGTCGGACAGGTGCCGCTCGCGGAGGTAGATCAGCGACTCAGGGAGACTACCTGCGGACCGATGATTCCCGCCGGACGCCGGTGGCAGACGACGAAGCACGTCGTCTACGCGATGCAAGGAGCAGCCCCGCTGCCGTGGGGCACGGACCCCGAGCACGAGAACTGCTACGACCCGCTGCGCAGCGTATGGAACTCGGACTCCTTGCATCGCGTGATGAACCGCATGGACCTCGAACGCTGGGCGGATCTGTTCGATCGCGACCCCGCGGGAAGACAGCACTACTGCGACGCGGTGCTCCGTCAATCGCGGCCCGACTTCTCGATGCTCGACAGAGCGATCGCCGGCGAGGACATCGGCGGCTATCACCTGAGGAGAAGACGATGACTGACGCCCAGGTCAACGAGCGGTGCGCGAAGGCGTGCGGGTGGGAGTACGTGGCTCCACCACACTTCATGCAATCGTACTGGGCACGCCTGCGTGATGATTGTTCGTGGGCGACGCAGGATGATTGCTCAGACTTCACCGGCGACACCGACGAAGCTTGGGCGAATATGGGGGAGCTGGTGCGGCGGCTGGTGAAGGCGGGCTACCAACCGAGTTTGCACAGTTTCAGTAACAACGGCGACGTGGTGAGCTACCGATGCGATCTGTGGATCAACGGCGGTGATGAGATCAAGTCGTACGTCGGCACAACCTTCCCCGAGGCCGTTGCCCGCGCGTTCCTGGAGAACAACTGATGGCTGACACCCCATTCAACGATGCTCATGACCCACTCTCCGAACGGGTCGCGGTGGCGCTGGGGCTGAAGCGACTGAACTACAACGTGCGGCATCAAGGGAGCCTTATTCGGCCCTGGCTAAAGCCGGGTGGTGAAATCTGTGTTGCTGACTACGAGGGCGCCGACTCGCTCGTGGGCGAGATGGTGAAGTGGCTGGAGCAGCATTGCGCAATCGTCAACATCCTGCGATGTGCAGGTGGTTGGTACATCATCACAGCGGGGCCTGCTGTTGCTGTGTCCGCGACGACCCTCAACCTGGCCCTCTGCCGCGCCATCGTCGCGGTGATGGAGGCCAACTGATGGCAAGCTACACGATCGAGACAGCGGATGTTGGCACCGATGGCTACTCGCCGCAGCCCGGTGTGCCGCATGTCGTGCATGGTCTAGCGGGGCTACGCCGAGCACTTCGCGCGCTGCGTAATATCGGGTACGACGCGGTGCGTGGCGATTGGGCTGTGAAGGTAGAGCGATTGATGGACAGAAAGGACGGTGAGGCATGAACGACGTGCTCCAATGGATTGCGATCGCATTGTTCGGCGTATACATCCTGCTCGACTGGGTGTGGAAGCGCGACATAGACAAGATCATGCGTGACTACTTCGGGCGAGGTGAGTGATGGAACGGCTCTACATGGATTCCAATAATGTGAAGTGCAACATACGCGACATGATCAGGCGAGAGCCTGAGTGGGTCGCGAGTCGCTTTGACTTCATGATGGATCGCATCGCCGAGCTTGAGGCGGAGCTTGCAGTCATGTCCGAGCGGCTGACGGCCCTCGTGGACAAGCTGCCCAGGACGGTGGACGGGGTGCCGGTGGTGCCGGGCGTAGACGTTGTGTGGCAAATTGATCCGCGAGGATGGACAAACGCCGCACCTGGATTAGTTGGGCCAGACCCTAATCCAAAACCGTGGCACTGTGTGTTGGGTGGACATAACTATGTGTCCGACTTCCCGTTCTACTCCACCCGTGAAGCCGCCAACCCTTACGAGAAGTACCGCAACGCCAATCCGCGATGCACGTACCCGTTCCGGGCTGAGCCGCTTGGCTACTGCTGCGGCTGGGCGATGCACGTTGACGGCGGCACGAAACCAGACTGCGAGACGTGCGAGTTCTGGAGGCCTGGCGATGGCTGACAACGTTATGGCTCGTATCCGCGTGGCTGAAAGGCGATATCGCGCGGGTATTGATGAGTATGGAGCAGATGAGATGCGACGAGTAACACAGAGTGACCTCGACAGGATGGCGCAGGAGGTAGACCGCCTAAGGACGCGCGGCCTATCGCCTGAGGGCAAGAAGATCATGGAGCTCGCCCGGGAGGGTATCACGGTCACGCGACGCGAGGAGCTGATGAGCTTTCACTGCGAGCGGACTGTGCTGGAGGCCGGGTGTGAAATACGAGTGACTGTTTACGTGCCCGAGAGTGAGTTCATCGAGACGGACGTCGAGAAGATGATCCGGGCCCGAGAACTCAAGCGAATCGGAGATCTCTATGACAGAGCATGAGTTTACGAGAGAGTGGGGCAGGATGCTCACGCAGGTCGGGTGCTACGTGTACCCACTCGTGGCGGGTAAGATGCAACCCGCCGGCTTCCCGGACAGGTACGTCGTCGGACCGGGCATCCCCGGGCTATGGATCGAGGCAAAGCGAGGCAAGGGGAAGCTCAGGGAGATACAGAAGGTGTGGCACGAGCGCGCCCTGAAGGCCGGCGTACCGGTGCTGATACTCAGAGACCTCGGGAGTAAGACGAGCTTCGAGGTGTGGGACTATCGCAACAAGCAGTACCAGAGGCTGCTCTGGGACTTCGTGCAAGACGGCAAGCACTTGAGGCTCTGCATCCAGCAGGCCGTCAGGCGAATGATCGAGCATGGATTCAGTTCGCATGCGCGTAAATGGGAGTCGCGAGATTGACAAGACTGAGCTTAAATAGCCCGCAGTTTTGCTCGCCGTTCAGTTCGCATAAGCGTCGATGTTGGTCATCGACCGGGTCTAGTCTATAGAACTGGATGCACGTGCACCACTAGATACTTCTACTATCGCGGAATCTGCCGGGAAAGTCCGGGTAGCCTACTGGTTAGGATATAAGTTAATCAAGGAGTTTTACTTATGCATACATCTATACTACTACCTATCGGTGCATGTGCATCGGCTTCTGAGGACCAAGCGGATCGGTGGTCTAGCATCGACGCTTATGCGAACTGAATCATGAGCAAAACTAAGAGAATCTCAAGTGAAGATGGCTCGTCGCAAGAAAACCATTTGCGCCCATGCGAACTGAAATGCGAATGGTGGGACGCCGACGAGCGACGCCAGTATGCGAAGGCTCGTCGCGTGAAGAACAGAGAGGCCCAGCTCGACGCCCTCGTTCCCGACAGACGCTGCCCCGTGTGTAGACGCATACGCACAAAGAGTCGCCAGTGGGTCGTCGCTCGTCGCATGCTGCTCGTTGACTTTCCCGAGGTCATGAAGAGAACCCGTGGACCGTGGATCGCCGTCTGTCGCTCGTGTGCGATGGGCGAGCTGAGGAGTGTCTTATGGCAGGGATAATCGCCTATCCGTACGAGATTACGAAGTGGGTCGTTCGTGGCACGGAGGTCGTCGCTCGTCGAAGCGACCTAGACGTAACGGCGAGCGAGGTCGCACGCAGAGCGCGCATCAGCAAGAGCTACATGTGCAAGATCGAGTCGCACCGCGAGACGACCGTGTCGTACGCCGTCCTGTGTCGACTCATGGGAGCCCTCGAGCTAGAGATGTCGCCCGGAGAACAAGCCGTTACATTCACAAAACAGTGATCTTTCGGTGGACCCCGCGTCACCTCTCTGGTACAATTCTGTTGAGCACGTTCTCTTTCTCCTCCGGCCACGGTCGCGGAGCTCGTAGCTCGCGGCTGTGGCTTTATAGGGAGTCATCCGATGAAACGCTTTCTCATTCTATGTGTGATTCTGATCATGCCGCTCGTAGGCTGCGAGACGCTGCAGCAGGACGACCAGCTCGTCGGCGTCGCCCGAGACGTTCAGGCCGAAATGGAAGCGCTGCGTGCGACGATCGCGGCGCTGCCGGACGAGTCCGACATTAAGGTTTCCGTCGAGGAGATGCTGGCGAAAGCGCAGCCGATCGCCGTGGGCGTCTCGAAGGTCGCGGAAGTGGCCGCGTCGGGCGAAGACCCGGGTCCCGCTATACAGGAGACCGGGGCTGGGATAGCCGCCGTCTTGCCACCTCCGTGGAATAGCATCGTGTTGCTCGGCACTACCGTTCTCGGGGCGCTCGGCACCTGGAAGTATAGACGATCTACTGCGGCTGGACGTGAAATCGTCAGGGCCATCGAGAAGACTGGAGCTCTGGACCCGACCAAGAAGTGTGAGCTTGCCTCCGCTATGACCGACGACGGCAAGCGCTTCGTCGAAGAGGTCACGAAGTAACCAATGGTTCGCCGCTCGATGGCGGCGGGCCGTTTTATCGTGAAGCAAATCTACCCTCAACTCAAGCCTTCTTATGAAAACTATCATACCCTGCTCGTTTCGTGGAACATTGCAGCGCGGAGCCTCCACCTGGAGCAAAGTGGTTAAGGGCCGAACCGCGACCCAACTTTCTCCGCTGCCGTTGGACGAAGCGACCACATCCGCGTGGGAAGACGTGGGTCCCGATCACGGGTTCAGCGGTGAACGTGTCGGCGTACGATTCCAGTTACCATCGATCGTGGGCGTCAGAAAGGTGCAACTCGCGGGCACACCGATCGTCAACCGTGCGACCTCTGTCGTGCGCCTTCTCCGCCGTTGCCCGAATATCACCAAACCCGAAGGGTGGGCACAGCTCCGTGGACCGGGCCACGACATTGGAGCGATGCCAATCTGCAACGTGCCGATGCACCTATGGGAAGGCGTGCCGGTCGTCTGGTTCAGCATTTGCGACATCCTTGATTGCTTCAATGTGCCGCCCGTGTATCCCGACACACAAACAGGTCAATGGGAAAACCTGCGTTTGATCATTGATCATGTTTAAACCTGAGTCCACAACACGTGCGAGAGACGACAACCGCGTCGAGGTGACCGTCGCCCCGCGATGGGTGCGACCCGACGGCCGTTCGTGGGAAGCCATTGATCTGTTCACGACAGTTACCGGGCATCGTTTTCACGTTCAGCCGGTTGGCAGTAAGCTGTGGGCCGCATGGCAGGCCACGACAAAGACCGCTAACGTACTCGACCGAGCCACCAAGCGGCACGCCGTCGGCCGGCACTTCGGGCAGGTGCTCGACGTCGCCGAACTCGATGGTGTCGATGATCTAGAGTTCCAAGTCACCGCACACCCACAAGCCACGCGGCTGTCGAACGGTGACATTCTGCTGGCGGTGATCGACGGTGTACGTATTGGATTGTGCCTCAGCGACCTACGAGCGATGGGACTGCGAGAGACCAGCAACGGCAAGCACGCCCTTGACATTCGAGCAGCCAAGGCAGCGGCCCGGACGGACGGCACAGGCGAGATCGACCTTGACCCGACGTCATTACTTGACGATGTAACAAACGATTGGGGCACCTACCGTGTCTCAACGGCTACATGGACAACATCGCGGGAAGCCAACAGCGGGGCGACTGTCCTAACCAGCAGCTTTGAGACTCGGACGGGGGCGAGCAATCCATTCGTCTTCTACCGTCCGTGCTGCTTTTTCGACGTAGGTGCAACAGCAGCGGCCACCGATATTCTGTTAACGTGCCAGTATCACAGCGGAGCGAGCGGAGATATTTCTAGTGTTGCGTGCCTGACATCAAAGCCAAACCCCGGAGTCGACGATAAGGTGCTGCAATACCCTGTCTCGACCTACACGGGCGGCAACTACCGATCGGCGTTTGATGCACTCGGCACTGACGGTGACCTTGGCGTGTTTACTGCAATCGGCGGCGATTTTGGCACGATTACAGTGCCCGATGCACGATGGCAATCGCAGTGGATGCCGTTCGTATTTATGGAAGCCACTGAGTATTGGAACCTGTTTGTGAATGCCTCAAACACTCGTATGGTGATGCCCGGCGTGACCAATCGCGAGCCAAAACTGACCTACACCGCAGTGACTGAAACAATTCTTGACTACGAACGCGCGGTGCGCGGTGTCGGTCGCGGCACTATGAGAGGTGCAGCATGATTATCCCGCACAAGAAAAACACCGCGTTCTACCTTGCGATGCCGATGGTGGACAGTGCGTCGCCCGCGAGCTTCAAAGCAGGTGAGACGGTGGCTGACACCGCGTACTACAAGGACGCGGACGGCAGCTGGACGAGCCTGGCGATTACGGATACGTTTACGCAGATCGGCAGCACGGGCGTGTACGAGATCGACCTCACCGCGGGTGAGATGAACCACGACTATGTGCTCATCAAGCTCACCTCGACGAACGGCGCAGATAGCTTCGTGATGTTCCGTATGACCGACGGCGACATCGACGACGCGATCACGGACATCGGCATCGTAGACGGCATCGTAGACGGCATTGACACGAACGTGGACGACGTGGTGTCTGACGTGACCGATCTGCTGAGCGATGTCGCGGACAATCAGACGGACCTCGACGCGTTGATCGCCGTCATGGGGGCGATTACCGGCTCCGGTGATAATACCGTGCTCGGCCTCTTCAAGGCGCTGCTCAGCAAGGCAGCTGCTACGCCGAGCGACGTCGGCGGGACGTTCGACCCTGCGGCCGACTCGACAGAAGCCGTCGCAGAAGCTGTGGCATCTGGGCTGCAGGTGGTCGCTGGGCCACTCGTGGCGGGTACTGTTCCGGGTCAACAGGTCGGCAGCGGGACGCGCCTCGAGATGTTTGAACACGAGGCTCGCACGAAGCCAATCGAGGTGACAGACGAGGACGACGTTGCCGTAGACCTGAGCAGTTTAACGCTTCGCTTCATCGTAGAAGGCGAGGGTGGGACTCGCAAGGACACCGTCGAGGATGCCGACATCAGCATTACCGGGAGCGGTAATGAGATAGCGAATCCGATGATCGACGCCGACTGGGGGAGCGGGAAGTTCCTCTGGCGCTTGTGGGATGTTACCACTGAGAATGAGGAGTACGTGCTCGTGCACGGTGACTTCGTCGTGCGATCATCCTCGAACTCGGGAGCAGCGAGCTGATGGATGCAACAATTATGCTTGCCGTCATCGCACTCGTCGTCAATCTAGTCACCATTACCGTCGGCGCCACGTGGGCCGTCGGTAAGGTGAACAGAAGCGTCGATCGAGTAGCCGGCGCGATAGCCAGCCTGAATACAACCGTTGGGCGCCTCGAGGTATCGCTCAACGAGGCGCATCGCAAGACGAATGCGCACGATAAGCAACTCGCTGTGCTCGAGGATAGAGCGAACCGAGGGCGGTGCCCGTTTGCGGTAGAAGCAGAATGCCAGCCACCGGACCACAAGTAGTCTGCGATGAGCTAGTCGATCTGGTTGCCACGTGCCTTGCGCACCACTGGAAGAAGGGCCAGATCAAGAAGCTCATCTACGAGGTCGCGGGTCGTCGCGTCGCTCGCGGTACTGTTGAGACGCTGCTGACGAAAGCGCGCGCTGTCTTGATGAAAGACGCGAACCTCGAGGAAGACGAGGAGCGTGCGAAGGCCGTAGCGTTCTACAAGAGTATCGTCGCCGATGATACGGTGCCGGTCAAGGAGCAGATGGACGCGCAGAAGGCGCTGCGCGAGATGCTCAGGCTCGACCGGGGCGATCGGGGCGGTTCGACCATCGAGCGAGCTCGGGCGATCCGAGATATGATGCACAAGATGGAGAGATCAACTGACTCGGCTAGCGACGAAGCTGACTAGCGCTCTGCGACAAGTGGAGCTCATGGATGACTGGTCGCTGTACGACGAGTCGCCGGAGTCCGTCCAGCCGTCGTTCGTGCCGATGCCACTTCCAGAGCGGTGGACGCCGATGTGCCTGCACCCGAAACAGCGCGCGTTCTATAAGTCCACCGCTCGCTTTAACGTAGTCCCGGCCGGTCGGCGCTCTGGGAAGACCGAGTTGGCGAAGCGTCGTCTCATCGAGCGAGCGATGAGCCCGACGCAGTATGCCGACGCTCGCTATCTCGCTGGTGCGCCGACGCATCTGCAGGCGAAGCGAATCTTCTGGAAGGACCTGAAGCGATTCACGCCGCCTGAGATGCTAGACGGCAAGCCCAGCGAGTCGGAGCTGGTGATCAGGCTGATCAACGGCGCCGAGATTATGGTCGCCGGCCTCGACGTGCCGGAGCGCATCGAGGGTCAGCCGATCAACGGCGGCGTACTCGATGAGTACGGTAACATGAGACCCGAGACGTGGCCGGAGCACCTTCGCCCGATGCTCTCCGAGCGTAACGGGTGGATGGATTTCATCGGCGCGCCCGAGGGTCGCAATCACTACTACGAGCTCGCGCAGCTCGTCAGCGGCCGAGACAACTGGGCGCTCTTTCACTGGACGACGGCCGACATCCTGCATCTCTATCTCGGGCGAGAGCAAGCCGAGGAGGAGCTGGCCGACGCGGCCGATACGCTCGACGAGCTGACGTATGACCAGGAGTACAACGCGTCGTTCGTTACTTACTCGGGGCTCGCGTACTACTGTTTCGCCGAGGAGAACAAGCGTCGCCTGGCGTACGACGACGAGGCCGATCTTCTTCTCATGTTCGACTTCAACGTTGAGCCCGGCGTCTGCGCGGCCGGGCACACGTATGAGTTCGGCGACGGGGTGTTCGGCGAGGTCTATGTGCCTCGAAACTCGAACACCGAGATCATCTGTCATCGCGTCCTTAAGAACTGGGGCAAGCACAAGGGTCGGGTCAGGTGCTACGGCGATCAGACCGGTGGCGCCCGTGGGACGGCGAAGGTACGAGGCAGCGACTGGGACTTGATCCGCGATCACCTGAGGCCGGCGTTCGGCGACCGTCTTAGCATCAACGTTCCACGAAGCAATCCCAGTGAGCGCGCTCGGGTAAACTCGCTCAACTCGAGACTCAAGAGCTCGACCGGCGTCAGACGCTTCTTCGTCGATCCGGTGAACGCGCCGATGACCGTCAAGGATCTCGAGGGCGTCATGCTGATCAAGGGCGGTTCGGGCGAGATCGACAAGAAGCATGACAAGAAGCTCACGCATCTCACGGACGGCGTAGGATACTTCACGCACAAGCGATACGGCACGTCGGGCAAGGGCCAGAAGATCGTGTCGAGGGAGGCCGCGTAAATGGCCGACGTAAATGATAAAGGGACGGCGTACCTGGAGATGGAAGCGAAGTGGGGGCTCCTGAGGGCGCTCCGTGGAGGTACGCAGTCGATGCGCGACGCGGGTGAGACCTATCTCCCCAAGGAGACCAAGGAGTCCACATCGGCGTACGAGGTGCGTCTCAACCGAACGTTCCTGTTCAACGCATACGACGACACTGTGACCAAGCTCGCCGGCAAGCCGTTCGCAAAGCCGCTGTCGGTAAACGGTCAGTTACCCGAGGCCCTGCAGCCACTCGTGGATGCCGTCGATCGTTCCTCGACGAGTCTCGGTGATTTTGCTCGCGACGTGATGAATACGGCCATCGATCGCGGGCTGTGTCACGTGCTCGTGGATTACCCGCGGGTACAAGCGCAGACGCTCGAGGATCAACGCAAGCTCGGGCTTCGACCGATCTTCGTGAAGATTCATCCCGATGATCTCATCGGATGGCAGACTGAGGAGAACACACTCGGCGACGTCAAGCTCACGCAAGTGCGCATCACCGAGACGCGCATTGAGTCAGACGGTGACTTCGGTGACAAGAAGGTGAGCTACGTCAGGGTACTCGAGCCCGGCAAGTGGCGCCTCTACGCCTTCAACGTGGAAGAGAAGAAGTACGTTTTGACAGACGAGGGAAAGTTCACGTATCCCAACGGAATCCCGTTGGTGACCGTGTACTTCAACAAGACCGGGTTCATGGTCGCCGATCCGCCGCTAGAGGACCTTGCTTGGAAGAACCTTGAGCACTATCAGTCGGGCTCTGATCAGCGTAACGTGCTTCGCTTCTCGAGGTTCGCGCTGTTGTTTGCCTCGGGCATCAGCGAGGAAGAGCAAGAGAAGGGCTTTGAGATCGGACCCAATCGCTTGATCTCATCGACTAACGCCGACGCGACGCTCGACTACGTGGAGCACACAGGCGCGGCAATCGCGGCCGGCGAGCGTGATCTCTCGATGCTCCGCGAAGAGATGGAGACGCTCGGGCTGCAGCCCTTACTCAAGCGCTCGGGGAACCCGACCGCAACTGGTCAGGCCATCAGCGAGTCGCGGGCACACGCGGAGATACAGGCGTGGATCAGAGCGATGGAGACCGGGCTGCGTCGCATGTTTGAGGTGGCGGGCAAGTGGCTCAACGTCGAGCTGTCGGACGACGTGAGCTTCGACGTGTACAGCGACTTCTTGCTTAGCGCACGAGAGGCAACGGACGTCAAGCAACTACTCGAGGCTCGCAAGAACAAGGACATCACTCGCCGGCAGCTGCTCTATGAACTCAAGCGCCGCGGCTTGCTCGCAGATACACTGGACGTCGATGCTGAGATCGAGGCCCTCGAGGCCGAAGAGGCAAACTTGGGTTATACACCTGAGGAAGACGACGACGCAGATGCCGACGACGAATGAATTACTCCAGGACAAGGCGATCGCCCACGCTGTCGCTATGGAGCGATACAAGAGCGGTGTAACGACGAAGGTCGTGCGCATGCTCGATCGCGACGTGCGACCTCATCTCAGGCGGGAGCTCAACAAGCGTCTCAAGCGCATCGCGGCCTCAGAGTTTGCACTCGATCGAGGTCCGAAGGTCACCGCGCGCATGAAGGAGCTGACGCAGGCGGTCGACACTACTATTTCTACGAGCATGAGTCGGGTCTACCCGCAGGTCAGGGACGAGCTGAAGCAAGTGGCCCTCACGCAGGCCGAAAAGTCGGCAGCTATGCTGCGAGAGGCGATGCCGCTCCAGTGGGACACCGTGACGCCGACCCCGGGGCTACTCAACAGCATCGTGACCTCGCGACCGATGCGCGGACAGTTGCTCAAGAAGTGGTGGGACGGGGCGAACGCAAAGGCGAGAGCCGCTGTCAAGCGCGAGATCAACATCGGCATGGCGACTGGTGAGAGCGTTGGAAAGATCAGACGTCGAGTTATTGGCTCGGCGGCCAACGCTTTTCGCAAGGGCCCGATCGCGCAGTTGCGACGCGACGTCGAGGCGACGGTGCGGACCGCGGTGTCTCACACGGTGAATCACGCGGCCGAGGAGACGTACAAAGCCAACGCTGACATCGTGAAAGAGGTGCAATTCGTCTCGACGCTCGACGCACGAACGACCGACATCTGCATGTCGCTAGACGGCAAGACGTTCAAGACGAACCAAGGACCCAGGCCGCCAATGCATCATCAGTGTCGGTCGTTTACGATTCCGGTGATCGCGTCGTGGCAGGAGCTCGGCCTCGATCCTAATAAACTACCCGCGGCTACGCGGGCGAGCATGAACGGGCAAGTGCCCGCGCGACTGACGTACGGCAAATGGCTGCGTCAGCAGAAGCCGCCGTTCGTGCGACAGGTGCTCGGGCCCGGACGAGCGAAGTTATTCCTCGAGAACAAGCTGCCGATCACCGCGTTCGTGAGCGGCGACTACAAGCCGCTGACGCTTGCGCAGATTCGACTCGAGGCGGG
>JGI10211J34971_10003278_pt1 | contig 13012 bp, 14 predicted proteins | sample Etolagsediment_FD_34971 | JGI IMG/M metagenome (IMG submission 34971) | reverse complement strand
ATGGGCAGGTGTATATACTGCAACATGTTAGAGCAAGAGAAAATTTCAGGAAAGAGAATAATATCAGAAACTGAACATTTTGTCGCGTTTGCTCCCTTTTTCTCACGCAGTCCTTTTGAAACGTGGATTCTTCCAAAAAAACATAGGGCATCATTTGCAAAAATTTCTGCTATCGAAAAGAAAGATTTAGCCAGGATATTAATTGATATTTTACAAAGATTATATCATGGGCTTAATAATCCGGATTATAATTACATGATTCATTCAGCACCATATCAAGAGGATCCCGCGGACTATTATCATTGGCATCTCCAAATACTTCCAAAACTCTATAAAGTGGCGGGATTTGAATTAGGCTCTGGTATATATCTCAACAGTGCGAGTCCTGAAGAAAATGCAAAATACTTGAAGGAAGCAAAGACATATGTTTCAGAATAATATGATGAAAATGTACTGACTGCTCATTAATTCATTAACGCTAAGCGAGGTGTAAATTGTTAATGGCTTTTTTGCTTGACACATTAGTGCCGTTCTCTTAAGCTACAAAAACCAAAAAAATATTTCAATTACTTATTTCAATCCCTTTCTTAATCATATTCACGCTTATGGCTATACTTTGCACTTTGATTGAGCAAAAAGCTTTGCCTAACCGCGAAATCCACCATTCCCAAAAGCAAAAGAAGCTCAGAAAGTACAGCCAAATTGGTAAAAATCTAAACTTTGTACTTTTTTTAACCACATCTAAAAGATAAGGAGGTTATCATGAAAAACAAAGTTTTCTGTACCATTATTACCCTAATTGTCTCAACAGTATTAATAGGGGCTTTTGGGATGACCAATGTCCAGGCAGCAAAAAAAGGTAAACCCATAATTGTCGGAGCGCCTGTTCCCCGGGCAAGTGCATATGGGCAAAATGGCGAACGGGGCATGATCTTGGCCGCAGAGGAAATTAATACTGCAGGCGGAGTTAATGTAAGCGGCGTAATGCGTCCCCTTCAGCTAGAAATTATTGATACTCGCGACGAGGAACCAGGTGTACCTACCAGCGAAGTTCTCCTGGCAATAGAGAAATTGATTCTACAGAAAAAGTCTGATGTTATTGTTGGTGGCCCCTGCATGTCAGAGTGTGGGATGGCAGCCATGGATCTGTACGCGCGATATAAAATTGTAGATATCGTATCCATTGGCTGTTATACGCCCAGCTGGGATAAGAAGGTAGGCAGCAACCTCGAAAAGTATAAATATTCTTTCAGGGCAAGCGGTAGCGTTAAGGCATATATAAAAGAAGGGCTCGATTTGCTCACGCAAATCAACCAAAACTTCGGATTCAATAAGATGTTCGTTTCAATAGACGACAGTTTGATGTGCCGTAAGGCAGCAGGAATTGTGGAAAAGCTTGCTGTAAAAACTGGCTGGGAAATCGTAGGCAGCGATAAGCACCCTATTGGAACAACTGATTATTCCATGGCGTTGAGTGATTGTAAAAAATCAGGGGCACAAGTTTTATTCATGTGGGCCTATTCACCGGAGACCTCTATTCTCTTGAAACAGTGGGCTGATATGGAAGTACCAGCGCTACCACTCGGTTTCATTGGTGCTGCCGAGGACCCCGGTTTCTGGAATGCGACAAAAGGGAAAGGTGCTTATACAGTGGTTACCCTCTCGGAGACTGGTAATGTTCCCAGCAATTTAATGCCACAGACCATGAAATTCTATAATGCCTTTAAGAAAAGATGGAAGGTGGCTCCCCGGAGCACCGGATGTGTAAGTGCTTATGAAGCACTGTATGTATTGAAAGATGCTGTTGAGAGGGCCGGAACTCTTAAGGATGATGCCCTGATAGCTTCACTTGAGAAGACGAATCTTCCGGCTGTACGAGGCACGGTCAGGTTTGATAAAAATCATCAGATCATCTATGGCTATGATCCAAAGACAAGTGTGTTAGGCTCTTGGGTACAATGGCAGAATGGAGAAAGGGTATGCATCTTTCCAGATGCAGCAGCTACCGGTACGGTAAAGATGCCTCCTTGGCTGAAGTAATATCAATCAGTGATACCCATATAAGCCCCTTGCTCTTGCGAGGGGCTTATTTCAATTTTAAATAGTTACGTAGCAGAGAGTATGGACATAGTAATATACGGTACTGTTAATAGCGTTATCTTTGCGCTGATAGCTGTTGGTTTTACATTGGTCTATGGGGTGAGTAGAATACCAAATTTTGCCCATGGTTCCATATATGTGCTGGTCGGTTTCTTGACCTGGAGTTTCGTGAATGATCTCAAAATAAATTATGCACTTGCTATCCTTGTATCCTTAATTATAGCAGCAATTCTTGGTTTTATTATATATCGCCTTATACTCATACGCTTAAGGGGCATGGCAACATCTGAGATTATTGCCTCATTCGCTGTGAGCTTAATTATATTAGAAGGCCTGCGGATGCAGGGTATTGCAGGGTTTAAAGGCTTCATAGGTCCCTTTTATATTCTACAACCATTTATAGAAGGCAAACTGAACATATTCGGTGTGTTTGTGGACTATCAACGGCTTATAATTATAGGGGGAGGATTTGCAGTAGTAACTTTTTTGTGGTTCTTTACCCACCATACTAAAATGGGCCTATCCTTAAGGGCTATAGCCCAAGATGAACGTGCCGCTATGATGCTTGGCGTAAACTCAGATAAAACAGCAATGATATCTCTGGCTATTGGTTCTGCATTGGCTGGTCTGGCTGCCGTCATTATCCTTCCCCTCGGTAGTGTTACTGTTGAGGCAGGATACAAGGTTTTGATATACGCCCTTGCGGTTTGTATCATCGGCGGACTCGGAAGTTGGGCAGGTGCAGTGTTGGCATCCTTTGTAATTGGCTTTGCTATGAAAATCAGTACAGCTTTTTTTGGAGCAGTATGGGAGTCAGTAGTACTGGTCGGAACCATTATCTTTATCCTATTATTTAGACCTTCAGGGCTTTTGGGGAAACAGAAAGAGCTTGAGGAGAGGGTGTGAGGTTGCTTGGCGAGGAAAAGCGAAAAAAAAGGTTAGACAGAAGTATAAAAGTACGATCAGAGGGACTCTACGCCCTATCTTCATGGGGTGAAATGGCATATCTGATCATGCCACGAGTTGTCTTAATCCTTGGATTACTTGTTCTTCCCCTGATTTTAGAGATGTACTGGCAAAGAGTCCTCTGCTCAGCTGGCATCTATGCATTGTTGGCGCTAGGCTTTGATTTTCTGGCCGAATATGTTGGTCTGGTCTGCTTAGGAGGGGCCTTTTTTATTGGAGCCGGCGGATATATCTCGGGGCTCTTGAATGCATATTTTGGCTGGTCGCCGCTGCTGTCTATCCCAATCGCTACAATTGTCGGAGCTGTAATTAGCACACTGGTCCTGCTGCCCTGCCTCCGACTCAGAGGCATCTATTTCGCTATTGTGAGTTTTATGTTTCCCCTATTTTCGGTCTATATTATCATCGCACTTAATGCTTTCGGAAGTACAGAGGGTATCAGTGCCCTGGCCAACCTGCCTAATATCTGGGTTGAACAGTACCTTATCATTGGGGCTGTTATTCTGTCATTATTTGCATTGAGAAGATTAGTCATTGAAGATATTGGTGTCATTTTTCAGAGCATAAAAGACAATGATCAGGCTGTTAAGGCCTCTGGTATTAATATAACAGCTTACAAGGCTAAGGCAGTTTTCATTGCATCATTAATTGGTTGTTTTGGCGGGGCTTACCTAAGCCACCTTTACGGGTGGTTAGGCTTATCGCTGTTTGCCATGGATTTTTCCATACTCCCCATTGCCGCCTCTGTTATGGGAGGAATGGGATCTTTAGTAGGGCCAGTAATAGGTGCATTCATACTCACCCCCCTTTCAGAGGCACTACGTGGTTTTGGGCAACTCAGGGTAGTCCTCTATTGCCTTATATTAATAGGTTTTATGGTATATAAACCTGAAGGATTAATGAATTACCTTGAGCGCAAGTATCATCAATTCGAGCATTGGGAAAGAGTGTAACCATGCATGACGAATCTATTCTTCACGTAGAAAATATTCGTAAGGCATTTGGTGGGATTCAAGCTGTACAGGATGTGAGCTTTTCTTTATTAAAAGGGGAAATTCTCGGAGTCATCGGACCAAACGGCTCGGGTAAAACAACACTTGTTAACCTTATCACCGGCTTTGTGCGGGCCGATTCCGGAGATGTTTTTTTTAAAAAAAGGAATATCACAGGTATGCCACCCCATAAAATCGTTAATTTTGGACTTACAAGGACATTTCAGGTAATGAGACCCTATCACAGTTTGTCTGCATTTAAAAACCTTATCGTTCCTTTGAATTCACCCCGTATACGAAGAACCAGAAGTGGAAAGCTCGGCGATAGAGATGCAGTTGCCATAGATATGTTAGAGGCGGTTGGTTTTGAACGTGATGCTCATGTTCCGTATAAAGCGGCCGGCACCCTCCCTCTTGGGTACCTGAAACGTCTTGAGCTCGCCAGATGCATTGCCCTCAGGCCTGATGTCATTATATGCGACGAAATTTTCTCGGGGCTTAGTATGTCTGAAATAACATCCCTGATCCCCTTCCTGGAAAAATTACAGATAGAAGGGACCACGATGATGATGATTGAACATCGACTGAGAGAACTCTTTAAGCTTGCAGACAGATTAATTGTAATGAATTTTGGTGAAAAAATTGCTGAAGGAAGCCCTAGGAAGGTTATTAAGAATCAGGAGGTCAAAGAGGCTTACCTCGGAACGGCGACATCATGATGCCAATATTAGAAATCAAAAATCTCATGGTATTTTATGAAAATGCCATAGCCATAAATAATGTTCATATAACATGTGAAAAGAAACAAATTACAGGTGTCTTTGGGGCCAATAGTGCTGGCAAATCTACACTCATGTATACCATTTCCGGAATAATTTTAGATGTACAGAAAAAAGAAAAAATGAGCGGCGGTGAGAGGATAACAGTGCTTGGAAACATATACTATGATGGGGTGGATATTGTCAATACTGAGGCCAGCGAAAGGGCAAAGCAGGGGATTATCCTTTGTCCAGAGAGACGTAGAATTTTTCAGGAAAGTAATGTATTGGAGAATTTGAAAATAGGCGGTATTTTAGCAACAAGGGCAGAAGCCAAGAAAACACTTGACTATGTCTTTACAATTTTTCCACCTTTAAAAGAACTAAAAAAAAGAGAGGGAGGTTTTCTGAGNGGTGGTGAACAGCAGATGCTTGCTATTGGGAGGGCCTTGATGGCTCAGCCTAAGNTGCTGTTGCTGGATGAACCACTCCTTGGACTTAGCCCAAANATAGAGGAAATGCTTACCAAANTAGTGAAAGATATCAATCGGGAAACGAGGATTNCCATATTGATTTCAGAGCAATATGCCAGACCAATATTTCCTATTATACACTACGGTTATGTGCTCGAAAACGGTGGCTCCGTTTTAGAAGGTACCTCCCAGGAGCTTATGGATAACCCGGATGTAAAATCCGCTTATTTTGGGCTTTAGGTGCCATTAGTTGTCCGCTGGCCACATTGTTCACATTTCTGCCATACACTGATATCGCGTGATAATTTTTACATATAAAATGTCATAAGATCGATGTAAACGAAAAAAGCGAGCCCAATCTTTCCCGCGGATTAATGGAAGTAAAACCAAGAGGAGGTGTATAGTGGATGAAACACTAGAGACAAAACATCCAGATCTCACGGCCGAGCTTTTTGACTTCGATTTTGGCCCTAATAAAATCCAAATACAGACAACGATTTTCAAAGAACTCCTTCAAATAGATAAGGAGGATGTGACACAGGCCTTTGAGGAGTTGTGCAGATCTTTCAGTGATGTCTGTTTCGAGTATCATATCACATTTAACCCCATTGATCTTTTCATACTCGTAGATGATGAATTAAAACGAGGGACAAGCACTAAATTTCGAGACGCATATAATGGTAGTCTTTTTGCCGAAATATCAATTCCTGCAAAAGATTTTAAAGTATATGAATATTGGAAGTATAGTTTCCTTCACGAATTAGGTCATTCATGGTTTTCTGTTGACTTCTCCCCCGATGACGTGGAATGTGGCCATGAAGATCTCTTTGTCGATTTAGTGGTCATCTGTACTTTTAGAAAAATCCTCCCCCCACATAAGCGAGTGTACCGGGAAGTAAGAAAACATAGACCATATTTTTTAACCCAACAAAGCAAAAGATTTATAGGAAAAGAGCTGTATAAGCAGATATTACGTGACCCAGAGGCATATTTAAGGGATTTGCAACAAAAAATATACTCAGCAAAAACGTAGGAGAGACATAAAGAAAAAAAGTTTACTATGAAAGAAAGATTATTAGACGTTATGAAATGCGCGCTTACATCCTGATCGGGTTTTTTTCCTTGCTTATCCTTCTTCGCTCCTCATCTCTTACCTCTCGTCTCAGGAGTTTTCCGACCTTGGACTTTGGAAGCATATCTCTGAACTCTATATATTGTGGAATCTTATAAGGGGCCAGTCTTTCTTTGCACCATTTCGTTAACTCAGAGCCACTCACGCCCCTCACATCCTCCTTGAGCACTACAATTGCTTTGATACGTTCGCCTACCTTAGGATCGGGAACGCCTACCACACATGCCCCTATGAGGGCTGAGTGATCTTGCAATGCAGCTTCGATTTCAGAGCATGATACTCGATAACCCTTATACTTGATAATATCTGCACTTCTGTCCACATAGTATAGTTGACCGTCCTCGTCCATCTGGACATAATCGTTCATTCTGTACCAGGTTTTACCATCGATCTCCACATATGAAGCAGCAGTCTCCTCTGGTTTTTTCCAATAGCTTTTAGAGATATATTCAGAAGTAACCAATAACTCTCCAGACGTTCCGGGAGTAACTGTTTTTAAGGTATCAGGGTCTACGATTTTGGTTTCCCTGGAAGCTAATGGTTGTCCAATGCTCCCTGGAACAGGCTCTCTATCCAGAGGACTCATCGCAGTAAAGCCGACTTCTGTTGCACCGTATACCTGATGTATTGACACATTGAACTTTTTTTTCCACCGGTTATGGACTTCCAGAGGGAGGACGTCCCCACCACTCCAGCAATATCGCAGCGAGCTTAAGTCAAATAAGTCTACCCTATCGTTTTCCAAAATCATCCGGAAAAGGGTAGGTGCGCCGAGAAAGAGAGTTCCTTTATATTTCTGTATGGCTTTTAAAATAGCATCTACTTGAGGTATGGGCATTAATACGGCGGTATTTCCTTTGGTTAAAACCATCCCCAAAATGACACCCTGAGCCATCTGGTGAAAAAGAGGATTAACCATAATGAACACCTCTTGCCCATCGGCAATATGGCCCTCCCCTACTGCTCTAATTTCATTAACAAAGGATACCATGCCTGTATGGCTGGCTATGCAGCCCTTGGGAAATCCTGTAGTCCCTCCAGTATATAGTATGTAGCTGAGGTGATCGTTTGGATTAATACTCAGCTTAGGCGGGTCAGGCGGATATTTTTGGATTAAATTCTTAAATAAATATATATTATTGCCTTTTTCAATAATTCCGTCTGGCACTTTGTCGAACAAGGCACCAACTACCCGCTTATATAATGGGAGCAAATCCACATAGTTTGTTACAATAGCCCTTTTCAGACACGTCTCAGGAAAAACCTCTTTGATATATCTGAAATTTGTGTCCTGGCATAGGACAGTTTCAGCCTCAGAATCGTTGATGAGGTATTTCATCTCGTATGGAGTATAAATAGGAGAGACTGGCACTGGAATAGCTCCAATTTGCTGGGCCCCAAAGTAACTAATAAGGAATTGAGGGCAATTCGGAATATAAAGCATAACCTTATCGTTATCCCTCACACCTAAATCGTGCAGTGCAGTAGCAAATCTATCAATTAAATCTTTTATTCTCAGGTAAGAAAACTCCTCGCCAAGATATATTATTGCTGTTTTATCAGGATATTTCTCACACGCTCTTTCAAATGCATTAATAACTAATTCGTCGTATACTCCCACAGTTAACTCCTTATCACCTTTTCTTTAGCAGGAAATTTGTGGCTGAAGGCTATTTTTTAATACGAAAGATGAGGTTTAACACAATTGTATACTATTTTAGCAAATAACCCCGACGCTTAGCCTCAGGGTTATACATGAAAGAAACTATACGTTGAGCCCTTTCCTGTGTTTTTGATGCTCACTCAATTATTCAAATTTAACCTTGGGTGTGGCCTTTGCTTCTGCGGGAACTTCAAAGAAGGCGGCCTTGCTAAACCCATACATCCCAGCGAGAATATTTGCTGGAAAGCTTCTTATTTTCACATTGTAGGCCTTTACTGACTCATTATAGCGTCTTCGTTCAACAGATATTCTGTTCTCTGTGCCTGCCAGCTCATCCTGAAGCCTCATAAAGTTTTGATTTGATTTGAGATCGGGATATCTTTCCACTACAACAAGTAATCTGCTCAAGGCCCCTGAGAGCGCATTATTTGCCTTGATCTTATCAGGTATATTCCCTGCGCTCCCAACCTGTGATCTCGCCTTGGTTACATCAATAAAAACATCTCTTTCCTGTTTGGCATACCCTTTTACCGTTTCCACAAGGTTTGGGATGAGATCATATCGCCTCTGTAGCTGATTTTCTACCTGCGCCCATGATGCCTTGACCGTCTCATCAAGCGTCACAAAGGTGTTATACGTGCCCTTAAAAAAAGAATACAGAGAGAAGAGAATAATAACAATTATCGCACAAGCGATAAGGATATTTCTTGTTGTTTTGGTCATCAGTGCCCTCCTTGCTTAAATTTCCATTGTATCAACAACTTCCCATAATTTTCTCACCTCTACCATATAGGCTGTAAAGAGGTCCTTTGTTTCAGATGAGGAAAACTCTGCCTTGCCTTGCTTTATATCCAGGCATTTCATAAAAATCTCCTGGTTGATAGGTATTTCTTTTGCAACAAATTGTATAACCTCCCTCCTGGTTGGGGGTATTCCAATACCTTTAAGGTGTAAAAGTCCATTAAAGATGGATATAAAGGCGGTGATTGACGCCTTGATTAACTCGGCTATCCTTTTTTGTTTTCCCCTTGTCTCTAGAAAGCCTTCCCTCAAAAGCAGGAGTTTACCTTTGATTTCCCGTTCACACTGAAGCCTGAGGTGATGAGGTTGCAGGGATATGTCCTTGAGTACATCTTTGCCATACACAAGCATATAGTTTTTCTTTATGTTGAGGAATTCGAGGGGATATGAATCCAGGGAAGACTGGATATACGATTGTGTCATGAACAAGGGTGTGGCCACATTTCTTTTCCTCCATCGGGATACTGTTTCAATAGCCCAATCCAGATGATCTATGGCTTCTTCTGAAAGGATTATAAGGAAATTCAGATCCGAGGTGTGAGGATTGTAGTCACTTCCTGCGCCACTCCCATAAAGAATGACGGAAATGAGGGTATCGTTAAAGATTTTCCTAAAATCCTCTTCTATTTCACGAAATATCTCTTCTGGCTTTTTTATCTTGGTCATCGTTGTACCTCTCTTTAAAATCCACGACCTGCACCTCCNCCACCGCTCAAGCCACCGCCAAAACCTCCAAAGCCACCTCCAAAGCCTCCAAAGCTACCGCCACCGCCTCTGCCTCCAGCTAAAAGCATAAGAAGGATGAAGGGAAGGATTGACCTCCCCCGCCTTGTACCAAGGAGCATTGTCAAAACGATGAAAAACAGGATGAGAGAAAATAGACTGATGCGTGGTTTTTCTTGTGTCTTTTTTTTCGTTTGATAGGGTGTTGTGCTGCTTCCAGTGAGAGAAATCTCTGCATCTTTTGCTATCACTGATGATACAGCTACGAGGGCGTTTGACAGGCCCTTGTCGTAGTTACCTTTTTTAAGATACGGTACTACATATGTATCGAGTATCTCACCAACGAGTCCGTCAGGTAAGATTCCTTCAACACCATAGCCAGTTTCAATCCGTACCTTCCTTTCGGTAAGGACAAGCAAAATAAGCACTCCCTTATCTTGGCCTTTTTCCCCAATACCCCAAGCCTCATACAGCCTGTTTGCATAATCGGCAGGGTCATTGCCTTCGATACTTTTCAAGGTGACAACAACGACGGCGGTCCCGGTCTTCTGTAATACTTCACGGGCAAGCAGATCCATAGGACGTTCATATTGCGGTGTAATCACCTCGGCATAATCATTGATAGCCCCCTTCGGTTCAGGAAACTTCTGGGCCCCTGCTGAAGTGAGCAGAAAACAATGGAGCACTAGTATAATAATGAAAAGTGAAAGAGAGGCTTTTAATTTCACGTCATATTTTTTTTGTTGGGTCATAGTGTATTTTTTTCATATCATATAACGCGATGCAATGGCAAACTTTTATCTGGAGTTCAATCGTACTACCAGCTATTGATATCACAAAAAAATTAAAAAAAAACAAAATGAAATATGGGGTATGCAACTATCCCGTAGGAGAGAAAACCGCAGGTGGGAATCGTTGTGGATTAGAGTTTTGGGGATTCAAGAATAGATAATCCAACCAAATAAAGTCCTTTAAATCTTCCTCCTTCATCTTTCGTGATATGCCTGATCTTTGTTTTTAATATTCAATAGGTTTTAAGGTACTATTCGTGTAGTATTTCAGTTCCGATACGGAGCCAACCTTTTACCGTGCACTATTTGAGAGAAACAGCGTTTGAGATCATACCTCCATGGCTTTCATTGAAAAGCCTCGCGTACAGTGGATTCATGCAGGTGAATCGAGCACGAGTTTTTTTAAAAAAATTATGAGAGTTGAATATACATCATTAGCCAATGTAACTGCTGCTTGCAGAGTCTGATTCCCAGGCTGTAACCTTACTGACCTTGATATATGTATCGTTAAGCTCGTTGCTTAACTTCGTAAAAATATAGGCAGCAATATTTTCTGACGAGGGATTCTGATCTTTAAATTGAGGAAGCTCATTTAAAAAAGAATGATCAAGTTCTTCCAGGATTCTGTGTGTAGCATCTTTCACCTCTTTAAAATCTATTAATAGCCCTGCATCATTGAGTTTTTCTCCCTCAACAAAAACTTCTATCCTCCAATTATGCCCATGGAGCTTCTCACATTTACCACGAAAGTTTCTCAACTGATGTGCAGCAGCAAATTGTGTAATTATCTGTAACTCATACATATAATAAGCTAATTATCGATTAAAAAATGTTTATTTTTTCCTGCCCTTGGGGCGTTTTCCGCAGATGTTGCATTTTCCATTTATTATTATTCCAATGCAGTTTCCATCTGAACAGGGGATTCTATCCTCAAAACCAATACTATCTAAATCTTCAGCACTTATTGTTGTATCCTCTTCTGTGGAAGCACTGTGTAGGTCTGCTCCGCAATAAAGGCAGTAGCTGCTCTCTTCAGGAATTGATTCCTGACATTCGGGGCACGTAATACCTGGAATCTCCTTATCACAATGTGGGCATTTCATGTACGCTCCTTGTAAGAGGTTTAACGTTTTTCTATTTCTTTAATGTATCTTCCTGCTATTGTCAATCATTGATGCCCTCCATCAAAAGGATTGAGTAGGATTATTTGATTGACAAAAAAGGATTTTTATCAATAATAAACAACCATGGCGGTGTAGCTCAGGTGGTTAGAGCATACGGCTCATATCCGTAGTGTCCGGGGTTCGAGTCCCTGCACCGCCACCACATTGATTTTATAAACAGTATTGACATATTCATTTTTCGATTTATATTATTTGTAATATGACCCTGCAATATTTTAATAAAAATCAGTTGAGTGTTGTTGGGGACGCCTTAGATATTGCTGAAGATATGACGAGCAACTATTTTAAATTATCGCTCTTACACTGGAAAAGGAATCGCTTTGATATAAAAACTCTTTCTTCTTTATTCGGTGAAGAAATTAAAGATAATGTCTTTGCCTTATTAAAGAAATATAGCCCGGACGGCAAAGCAGAAATAGAGGCGCTCAACAAACGAGGTGAATTTTACCTTATTTATTTGCAGGATCACTACATTTTACAAGCCCTTCAAAGGGACAGTAACATTAGACTTCTCCCCCTTTTGGCGTATATACTCACCCATGAGTTGGTGCATATTGTACGGTTCTGTAAATTTCACGTGAGATTCGATACCCAGGAGGAGAGTAACAGAATAGAAGAGGAAAAAATCGTAAATCACACAACGTTTGAAATCCTAAAACAATTATCGTTACCAAACCTCTCATATATTCTGGGTTCTTATAACCCTGATAAAATGAATATTGATATCTGTATGGTGTGATGAGTGTGGTACATGGAGAATAAATAATGCCTATCTATGAATATAAATGTAGTAACTGTGGCCACATAACTGAGATGTGGCAAAAGTTCTCTGATTCACCCTTAGGGGAATGTGAGATATGCGGTGGATCGGTGAAAAAGATTATTTCTCAAAATACCTTTCATCTCAAAGGGTCAGGTTGGTATGTAACTGATTACGCATCAGGGGCATCCAAAAATAAACAAGCAAAAAAAGAAGATAAAGAAAAGAAACCGAAAAAAGATGACACGAAGAATGCATCAAAAAAGGTATCCAAAAAAGCATCCCCTGCAGACACATGAGCCCTCGAGTAACAAAAATACAATACCATACCTTTTTTTAGAAAGGCGTGACGCAGTAATAAAGAAATGAAATATAGATATAGTGGAAGGATACAGGACAGATTAATAAATCGATTGGAAAAAAAGGAAAAAAGGGATTCCTTTCGGAGAGATCGATTTTTTAAATTTAAGCTGTCAGAAATTCACAGTAAGCTTTTCCAGGCTCTCCTCCTTAACAAGATAATTGAGACAGAAAATTCTCAAGCTATTTCCGATCTCATCATGCAAGGCCTTACCAAGGCATATAGAAGTAGTGAGTTTGACTTTAAATATTTCACTGCACCTTTACGAACTCTTGTCCCTCGTCCAAATCCATATGCCCTGTATTTAG
>JGI10211J34971_10003277_pt1 | contig 13014 bp, 11 predicted proteins | sample Etolagsediment_FD_34971 | JGI IMG/M metagenome (IMG submission 34971) | reverse complement strand
ATGAATCCTTTGCTTTCCAGGACAGGCAATCCTTTTATGGGTGGAAAAAATGGGCTCATAATCCTGAATAATCCTGCGCGCTGCGCAAATCGAGCCAGGGTGAGCCAGAGCTGCAATGCTTTTCTGGAAAGGACCAGCTCATGTCCCCAGTGTCTGATTAATCGATGATTTCCACCAGTGGTGACTCGTCGGGATTGATCCAACAATTCTGCATAATTTACTCCGGAAGGACAGGCTGTCTCACAGGCCCGGCAGTCAAGACAAGTATCCATATGTTCCAACAGCGGTCCCTTCAGCTCAGCTGGGGGTTCTGCCATCAACCGCAGACGCCCCCGGGGGCTTTTGGCCTCTTCGCCGGTGACGAGATATGTGGGACAGGACGTGAGACACAATCCACAGTGAATGCATTGATCAAGTAATTTCTCGAGGGATGCGGTCTGGTTATCCATTAACCGGAGGGAATTCATGATCAGGGTCGAAGATGGATTTCAATTGGTTCACAATTTTACCGGCGGGTGACAAGGAGGATTTAGGAAAGCATCTCCCCTCTTGGATGATATAGAGTTCAACAGAGAATTCAGCGGTTATCCGCTGGATATCCGATTCTGATGTATGGGCATTGATACCGATATCTATCATCCCCATAGACGGATATAGATGAATCTGCCAATGTGTACACTCGGAAAGTATCAGAACCAGTTGGTCATAATCTGCTTGTGATACGATCAATCGAATGCCGGAGCCGATCCATTGTTTAACTTTAACACTGAGATTGTCAGGAAGGGGCATGATACGAAATGTAGCCTGACGGATATTGCCCAATGATCCACCGGCACCAATAAGAATTCGGGTCAGATTGTATCCGGTGACATCCTTCAGAGTATTGACACCGGTTTCAATGAGCCCAGCCCCCGTCTTGACCAGGCAATTTAACAAATATCGACGCACCTGGCCGTAGTCTTCTACCCAGTGCCCCAGCATATTGTGATCGATGATTTCCTGAATAGATACGCTATCAGGGAAGGGACCCAGGGGTAGAAACTGGTTGAATTGGTGTAAATAAGATTGGACCTGTGCATATGTGGCTTTGCCTGATACGGTGATGGTCAGATTTTCTCCTTGATATTCGATGATTGGATGATCATCCTGTGGTCCCATTAGTGGGAGGGATTGTTTTTGACCCAAACTGGAATCGGGCAGTTTCTTGTGAGGATTGGCAATATTGATAGGATCCAGAGCAGATTTAATATTATGGAGTAAATCCAGTTTTTCAGTGGTGAACATCTCACTCAGTAGTGCCCTTTTTTCGGCTCCTACTCCGTGTTCTCCCGAGATTGATCCGCCGAGTTTCAGACAGGTTCTCAGTATTTCATGTGAAAGTTCAAGGGCTTTATCTGTTTCTCCGGGGACCGCAGGATCATACAGTACTTTGGGATGTACATTGCCGTCACCGGCATGACAAAGGGTTGCCACAGACATCCTGTACTGCTCTTTATGCCTCTGTATACTTGCGAATAGTTCTGTCAGTTTGTTTCTGGGGACGACACCATCTCCGGTATAATAGGCTGGAGCCAGATATCCCATGGCTCCGGCAGCATGCTTGCGCCCCCTCCATAACCGCTGGCGCTGCTCTGCATCCCTGGTTTCAGTTATGGGAGAACTGATGAAGGAGGTCACAGCGGCACGCAGTTTTTCGGTGTCCGATTCCAGATCTGTTTGAATATCATCCAATTCTACGATCAGAATGGCCGCCACATCGGTGGGGAAACCAGCTTTCAGTTTGGCTTCAACCGCCTGGATTACTGGCTGATCCATCATTTCCAGAGCAGTGGGGATGATACCGGCCCGGATGATGGCCGTGACACATTCGGTGGCTCTGGCGATTTCCTGAAAGCTCAGTAAGAAGGTATGGTATTGAGTGGGCCGTGAGCTCAATTGAACCCCAATTTCGGTAATCACCCCTAGAGTACCTTCCATACCGATAAACAGTGGACTGATGTCAATACCCGGTACATAACCATTTGCTGATCCTGTCTGAACCACGCTTCCATCGGGCAGGACCACCGTCAGATCCAGAATGTGATCTGCAGTCACACCATATTTCAGAGTGTGTGGTCCGCCGGCATTGGTGGCCACATTACCGCCAATTGTCGCCACCAGTTGACTGGAAGGATCGGGCGTGAATTGCAGGCCGAACCGCCTGGCAGAATCCGTTAACTCCTGATTGACCACCCCCGGCTGTACAACGGCACGCTTTGCCAGTGGATCAAGGGCTAGAATCCGGTTCATTTTGCTCATTTGAATGATGAGTCCGCCCTTACTCACGGCCCCTCCTGCCAGTCCCGTTCCAGCACCGCGGGGAGTAAAAGGAAAGGAGTATCGGCAGCAAGCCTGGACAATTTTCTGAATCTCTCCCGTTGACCGGGGAAACACAACTGCAGCAGGACTTGCGGTATGCAGCGACAAGGCATCGGCATTGTACAGGGTGAGTTCTATAGGATGGGTGGTCAGGTGCTTTGCGCCGACAATCTGCTTCAATTTGCGCAGGAGTTTTGCGGGTATATTATCGGAAGAATTCACAGTTAAATTTGAAATGGATTTGTGGGAGTTTCATAGGCCGTTTTGGCTGAGAGCAGAAAAAGCCCCGGAATAACGGATGATCTGAATAAGGTTGGTCAATGAGTAACCGACTGACAGCGGCATTAACAATTTGGATTACTCCCATTTATATGGAATATTTTTTTATTAATGAATCCTGTTTCATCTCTACTAAATAGTCTTTCAATTGTGTTATCATTAATACAATATGTGAAAATACCATTGTCAGCTGTCAGGTAGATCTTATCTTCATAAGCCCATACTGCTGTTATATACTGCGGTTCATCGATGGCGTATTGGGTTTTGCTTTTTGTAGGTCTTAACAGCATGTCCTGCGAAGAGTCTGCCGTGGCGACTTCTCAAGCAGAGCTTGGTTATAATTATGGGATTTGTATGTTTTTGGTACTCAAGGTGAGTATAGTGTATAAAATGATGTCGATATACTTAATGATAATTCAATAATAGCAGTCGGATATATTAATAATCCTGAACTTTATGGAATATGTGCTTAAGATATTAACAATTATGTTCTATAATCACTCTAATTATCACTTCTAATTCCCTATTATTGTCACTAAACGCTTGTTTTCATCAATCTGCCACTTATCCATAATCCCATTGCGATTTATATCCACAACGGCTGTTGCTGTCGCGACAAATGAGGTGTCCGTGACAGATTCCAGGGCAATTTGATAACGGGCGTCGCCGCCATCAGAGACCAGTTTCTCCTGGATGAAACCAATCTCACCTAAGGTCCGCCCGTAGGTGTCGTGTTCGTCCCAATACGACTGCTGCAGGACATACACTTGCTTGAGCATAAGCTTTGCTTCGGTTTTTTTAGTCTTCCCAACCACGGATGAAAACTGCGGGACCGCCAACAACACCAGGATGCCAACAATCACCAATACAACCAGCAATTCTGTCAACGTGAATCCACGCTGAGATCTCAGGATCTTAAGTGTATTCATTAATTCCTCATATAGCCGAACTGGCAGACAACTCAAATATCGGCAGATACATTCCGATTAGAATGACGCCGATTACTATTCCTAAAATTACAATTACCACCGGTTCTATTATGGAGCTGATTGTTTCCAGTCTGGTCTCGATTTCAGTACTCGTGGCATCTCTGATCTGCTTGAAAGATGCCGGAAAATCGCCAGTATCCTCACTGATAGCAATTAGATGGTTATACTCTGGTGCCAGCAGCCTAGTGTTTTCGACCAATCCTGCAAAGGACTGGCCCTCCTTAAAATGTCGAATAATATACGTGAACAGAGTTTTTGTGTACGCTTTCGAAGAAATGGTCTTACATATCTCGAGAGCACGCAACAAAGTAATTCCGCTCTCTAACAGTGTTATCAAAACCTGAAAATAGTACACCGTCATCATCTGCTTTACAGCGGGTCCAATACCAGGCAGTCCCAGAATCCACTTGATCATGACATTTTGAATTCTGTCAATCCGATTTAATCTGCGCATCAGAAACACCACCAAAACTGTGAATACGGCTGTTCCCATGAGAATTGGAATCATCATATTACTGATCTCTAATATGATTCTGGTGTAATGTGGTAGTTCCAATCCCATGTCCACATACATGCTTGAAAAGGACGGAAGTATAACTGAAACCAAGAAGATTACGGTTGTTACCGCAATAACTATTACTACAACCGGGTAGGTTAATGCCGATTGAAATTTTTTACGATATTTCTCCTGTGTGTCCAGATAGACCTGATGTTCCTGAAGCACATGCAACAACTTGCCACTTTCTTCCCCCACTTCCACTAGGGCGATCATCATTGGAGAAAACCAGCGTGGATACTTCTTCATCGACCCGCTGAAACTCTGCCCTCCTTCGATCCCATGAAGGAGTCGTAGTACAACCTGCCTGAAAGTATCCTGTCCCCTTTCCCGCAAACCTTTGATAATCAACCGTAGGCAATCTGTCAGTTGGATACCTGAGCCCAGCATCATATTCAGTTTGCGTACAAAATCATGAACCTGGCTGCGCCGGTGACCGGGTAAATTCACTTTAACATGTTTGGGAAGAATGGACATCAATATCTACTCACCGATTACAACACAATTGGCCAGACACAATGGTTGAAACACACTCTGATCGGCTCGCGGACGGAATATCAATCGCTCTGAAAAACGATCCGAATCAGTAAAAATCTGGAGCGAGTAATTCACGATGTAGATATACTCTTTTTCATTAGACTGAAGGGCCTTCGCATATGTAGTCAAATCTTGGACTTCAATGAACTCCCGTAAAGTATCACGCGTATCCACAACCTTGGCCTGGAGACAGATCGAGTCCAATTGGAAATCTTGCGGATACATCTCTTTTCCATTTCGGATCAGATGTCCATCCACTTGGTGATAAGTGACTGTAGAGTAGGGATCACAGCCAAAATCCACAACCAGAGAGTCTGTTTTCACCCGTAGTCGGCCAGTGTCAATATCCCGTTGGATTGTACGGTAAATCTGAGGAAGGATGCTTTCAGATTCAGCTACAGCATACCACTGTCCAAACTGACGATTCGTAAACCGGATATAACCCAAAACATACGAGAAGACGATCCCCAGTAAAATGAGAACAACCAACAACTCGGTGATGGTAAAGCCTGCGTTGCTATCTAATGAGGCGCCAGGTTTCATATTTCGTAATCATTTTTTCGCTGCGTCGGTCTTCCACCATTAACTGATAATGTGCCAGGGATTCACTGGAGTCGATAATTGTAGAATACTGGATCGATCCATATTGTGATACTACTTCGGATTCAGCAATTTCATCGTTCAGCAATGCTTCAAACTGTTGCTGGGCATGAATCAAGATCTCTGAACGGTGCAAACGAACCGGCTGGCGAATAAACAAGATGAATTGGTTGATCAACGTAATCGTTAACCCCAACAGGACGACTGAGACCAATAATTCAACCAGAGTAAATCCCCCCCGACCTTTTACCACAATATTTCCATTTCCAGGATTTCCAAATTTGTTAGTTCGGAGAATATGGGGGGTAGTGGATATCTTGGTGAAATCCTGGAGCGCAGCAACTGGGTGTCCTGCAGATAATTTGTCCAACGAGTGCGTTTATCCATTTGTTCAATATTGTGGCAATATACAAAACCGGCAACAGAACCATAGAACTCAGCAACTCCTTCGCTGACAATCCCACCGGAAAAAGTCGCTGTAGGTCCAACCCTAATTTTACCCTGAAATAGACGTTGGCGGGAGAAGTATTGGTCATTTTCGTGATCGTATAAAAACACGCATCCCTGAAAAGTTGCTGCATCACCTATGACTATTTCCGGTTCCCCCAGTACTTTTTCCCAATTTACCGGAACGCATAGTAATGAAGGAAACTTAACATTTGAATTTCCGGTAACAGATATTTGCTGATCAGCCAGAAATTGACCTTCCGTCTCACTAAAATCCTGAAAATAGATGCCCCGACCGGCATGGACTGTGACACCCAATGCGGTTGTGCTGTCACTGATAAAAACATTGTTACCGACAATCATGCGGCTTCCAGGTGCAATTACTACTTGTCCACCCAGTTTAAGATTGTATTTGACACACAACTCTTCTAGGTAGAGTGTGTCCGCCCTATTACCAAATAGTTCTAAATCACCATCAACATAGACACGATCATAATCAGCCAGATCGCTGACACTATAGGAGCCATCGGATAACATTGGGTAGGTGAAACTGCTGTTTTCAAGGATTGTACTGAATGAACTAAAAATCCCCTCCAGACGCTCAATATTCAGAAGAGTATCCTGGAACTCATTGTGAAGATTAATACGGCCCAAGATTGGTTCGTGGCGAGCTACAAAAGGTGGTGAATAACTAATATCACCATGATTCAATAAGACATCTCCGTCGATTATCGTGCCTTGAGAGATGACCAGTCGGGGTGATTGGCCAACAATCATCAATGCTGCTGGAAACAATTTATCTGCCGAGTGCCCCAGAATGCCATTGACGCGTACAGTATCCTCTCTCTCGAAGGCCAAAACCAATATATCAGTATACAGTCCGCTCTGCTGTTGTCTGGCTACACAGCGACCGGGTACGATTTCGTGAAATTGAAAATCCAATGATAACTGGTGTTCACGCAGCATATTAACTATTTGATGCAGCCCACCAATGGCCAGGTGTTCGAGCTGAAATCGCCGATTCAGTTGATTGCTGATCAGAAAATTGACTCTCATCTGGCGTAGAACCAGGTTCCCAGCCACTGTCAGCAGTGTGATCAGTACCAGTACAATGGCCAGCGCAGTCCCCCTTTGCCGGGTGGATTTTGATCTGATCGACGAATTCAACGCACTTTTGCCACATACAGAGTATAGGTCCGTTCCTGATCCTGAAACATGACTGAATCAGGAGTGATCGCAATCAGGGGAACATTATATAAATCTTCATTTTGTCGGAGATACACAGTCTCAGATCCCGTTTTCAGAATCACCAGGGAGTTGGGTGGATTGTACAGTATTCCCTGTACTGTAACTATATTAAAGGGATTTCGGGGAGTAGTACGAACAAATTGCTCAGGTATAGAAGGGGCAACACCAGTTGGTGTCTCTGTAGTAACAAAGGGATTGCGCAGTGGTTTGAGATAGCTAAACTGAAATCGTTCCTGATCTACCTCGTGCTTATTCGTCCAGACACCATTCTCTTTACTATTAAAATATTCGTCCTTAATCTCTACCCCGGAATGAATAAAACGATAACCAGCTCCACCCCAGATAAGGGCAACGATGATAAAAAGAATTGTATTGGTCGCTGTTCTTTTATTTACGTTCACGCTATAATCCGGTATAGTCTGGATTGGTAAGATAAATGAAGCAGATTTTTAGATCACAGCGAAGCGGTTGTTCCTGTTTCTGCCGAAAGTCTAATTCATCCACCGTTATATTGGGGAGGTTGGTTTCTAAATAATTGATTATGCGCACAATCGCTCCATACGGACCTTCCAGACTGAGACGGTATGGACGAATAGTGAGAGATTCCTGCGCGTATGGAGAAGAGGGTTGTATGGCAATAACTTTTATCTCGCTTTCCCGGCCTGCTGCATGATGCAGCACAGTCAACTCAGCAGACAGATCCATTTCCGGTTGAATATGCTCCTGACCGATTGCCAATACCGCCTGCAGGCTGTCGACTTCTTTTTGCAGGTGTTCTGGATTGCTCAGCCTGGATCGATACTTTTGGAGCTGATTATCGAGAAGCATGGATTCCTGCCAGCCTTGGAAAAAAGAAATTGTTATCATGCTCAAAACAATACCAGTCAGCAAGCATAATACAATCGATGAGATAAGTGTTTTCCCCCAAGGATACATCAGATCAACACCGCTGTAAGGATAAATTGCGTAAATTCCGTTTGCTTGCGTTGGGCACTATGCAATTTGACCGAGATGATTTCCGGTAGAGTTTCCAGGATAGAAATCATCTCGTACAGTCTGGCATCATCGGTAACCTGACCATTGATTTCAAGTGAATACTGACCTGACTCTGATTGACGGTGCAACTGCAGTTTGGTCAACACAATAGTTTCAGTGAAGCAAGACTCTAACTGATACAGCAGGAAGGCAGCACATGATCTGCGCCAATTGAAAACGTTGAGATCCTTTAGATCATTCAAGGCTGCTTTGCGTTGGTCGACTAAGGTCTGGGTGCTACGGAATTTGATGGAATTATCAGCAAGCTGTGTTTCCATAGATATTGAACTGAACCCGACAAAACCTCGGGCAATGCCTGCAAAAAGCATTAAAACAAGTTCAATGAGTAATATCAGTCGGGTCACCTGTTGCCAATATCCAACCCTGGCGGACCGAAGGGATTTTGAACGAATTTGGTCAGGTGTATGATTTGTAATGTGTTTGGGGTGTTTGGCAGTTTCTCTGAGAGCACTGGTTAGCCAGAATCGGAAATCATGCTGCCAGGGATTGTCTATAGCCTGCACGCCTTCGGGAACGGGATCAGCACCAGTATGAAGCCAAAACGTTGGCAACTCATTAGACGTGGCAAATTGTTCTGTTCCGATCTCCTCATTTTCTTCAAAACTGATCACGTATTCGTTAATCAGATAATCCTGGTGATAACGGTAGATCCTGAATGTTTGTTCATCTGAAACCAGCAATTGGAACTGGGTTTCACGGATGTTTGTAGGATTAATCTGCAGGGGATGCCCGATAAAAATCACCTGCTTGAACCACTCACCAAATGACTGACTGACTTGATTGAAAACACAATTTGGGATGAGATCAACTCGATACATATCCTCGAAATCACTGCGCTCAATCCGAGTGTATTTAAGATGATATTCCTTTAAATCAGCAGATTGTCCCACTGACTGAGAGGTCATCTCCTGGATTGCCTGCCGCAGTTCTGGTTCTTCTAAACCACTACTGATACACACGAGATAGGATTCAACTTGGGGAAATTGCAGACCGACCTGGATATCAAACTTTTGAGCATTATCGTTGGTTTCCAGCCAGATTGAGAGTTGATTCGTAGGAAGGGATAGTTGTTCAATTGTATGCTGACGACTAAGCCAGCTCTCCGTTCGGACTATCTGACAATGGTCTGGCAGCCAACTCACATGCAACGTTTTCACCCAGGGAAGAAAATAGGCCTGTAGTGAAGCAGTATACGAACGGAGGGAGTTCATCTAGTCATCTATCTCAATTTCTTCCACCTTTACCGGTGGCATATTCAGATGAGGAGTCAGATAGATCACTAGTTCTGATTTGCGGTTGCTCTTGCTTGTACTGCGGAAGAATTTACCAAAGTAGGGCAGGTCTCCAAGGAGCGGAAATTTATATTTAGTATCCCCTTCTTCGGTACGAATCAGGCCACCAAGGATAATGGTCTCACCATCTTTCAGCCGTACAGTTGAACTTACGATCCGTGAGTTGATACGTGGCGGAATCTCGGGATCGAAATCCCCCACTGGTTGACTGAATTCAGGTTTGATTTCTACAGTAATCTCCCCATCTGCACTTACCCACGGAGTAATTTCCAATTTAATCTCAGCAACAACTTTCTCAAAGCGCTGTGTCTTCTGAGTAGTATAGTTGCCGGTTGAAGGGACAATTACTTCCGATTCGAACTTAAAATATTGTGTGTCGGAAATGATCAAACTGGCTGTATGGCCATTCAGCGTAGCCAAGTGGGGCTTGGATTGAATCTTCACATAACCATCTTTCTCCAACGCCCGCAACTGGATATAGAAATCACCTGGTAGATTGCCAACGTTCCGGGACAACACATCGGGCATGAGCTGGGCATCCGCCTCGGCCTGGATACCCCCTTTGTTGATCCGGGTATCAAAAGTGGGGAAAAAATCCATCACCTTATTATTGGCGAAGGCGGGATCGCTTCCAATCTTTAACTCTAGCTCATCCAGTTTACTCAATTCGTAGTCCACTACCAGAGCTTCAATCATGACTTGTGGAGACGGAAAATCTATATCCGTCAGAAAAGCTTTGGCTTCTTCGACTACGTCTCGAGTACCGATGAGCATCAGGCTGTTGAGCTCCTTGATTTCCTTGATTTCCAAATCTTTCAAGAGTGTACGTGGTAGCAGCTCAATCACTCCGGAAGATTTAATATGATTGAGTTTCACCAACTCCCGGGTGGCCATCCCCTGCATTGTTTTCTCACCAAGAAAATATATGCCCTCTTCTTGCCGAAAGGTGACCTGGGTGTTTTTCAATAAGAAAGCTAAGGATTCAGCCAGACTGATATGATCTGATTTGATGGTGATAGTACCCGGCACATTGGTATAGCTGATGATAGGAACTGGAGATTGCTGGATTAACTCTTGAATCACCTGAGCCAGTTTTGCATCACGGAGATCAAGTGATACATCATTCTCGTTGATCACATCAACCAGTTGCCCGGTCAAACGTCGCGTTTGGCCCGTGGAAGCTACTGGCGGTGACGAAATCATCAGAATACCTTCACGCGTGCGCACTTGAAGACCGTGATACTGGAATATTAAATCCAGAGCCTGATCAATGGGGACTTCTACCAGGTTGATAGAGACTGTGGTAGTAAGACCATGCTCAAGCAGGATATTTCTTCCTGTATGACTGACCAAAGAGTCCACCAGATCAGAGATCGGAAAATCAGCACAATTAATAGATAGTAAATCCGGCGTTGTAGTTAAATCGAGTTTGGGTGGTGATTGTTGCTCAATCGGTTCAGGAACAGACGGTTGTTGAGATATTGTCAGGATATTGTGATTCCAGGACAGTGTCAAGGTATATTGATCAGCCAGAAACAAGATCAGGTCCCAGATGGTGATCTCGTTTAGATGAAACGTTACGGTCTGCTGAACGCTGGGATCAATTACGCAATTGAGTCCATTCTGGATGGCAATGCCCTGCAAAAACTCCCGCAGATCCGTTGTGGGCATATTGATATTCTGGATCTGTTTGTACCATATTTCAGATTCCGGTGGACCTATGGTCTGGATTCCCTGACAAAACAGGAGTCCTGTTAAAAATAGAAGTATCGTAATCCTACGCATTGATGACACGCTGGACCTCCTCCAGGGTGGTGATGCCTTGCTCGACTTTATTACGACCATTTTGCTCCAGAGTACCCATATACTTGACCTCTGGGATGGCTTTCATTGTACTCAATGATGCACCGTCATGGATACATCTCTGGATTTGATCTGTAATGGGTAGAAGCTCAAATATACCTTCACGTCCACTGTAGCTGGTACCGTTACACTTTGCACAGGAGGATGAGGATTGAATCATCCCTTTGCAATTGGTACATAATTTACGAACCAGACGTTGGGCGATGATCAGTTTTAAAGTGGCTGCAAGTAAATACGGTTCAACTCCCATATCCACGAGACGAATAACTGATTCGATTGCATTGTTTGTATGTATTGTACTCAACACGAGATGACCGGTAAGAGCGGCTCGGATAGCAATCCGAGCAGTCTCTGCATCACGAATCTCTCCGATGAAGATGATGTCGGGGTCCTGACGCAGAAATGCCCGTAACGCATTTGCAAAAGTATAGTCGATACTGCGCTGAACACTGGTTTGGTTGACACCAGGAATTTCATACTCTATTGGATCCTCGACTGTGACAATATTCACTTCGCGGGTATTGAGCTCTTTAAGCATTGTATAAAGAGTAGTGGTTTTTCCTGATCCTGTGGGCCCTGTCGCCAGGATAATTCCCTGGTGCTGTTTTAAACTTTGCAGCAGTTGGTTATGTTGTATGGTCGAAAGCCCCAAACCATCAATTCCAATCTGCTGACTGGATGGATCTAGAATCCGGAGTACTATTTTCTCACCATGTAGGGTAGGGATGGTAGAAATACGGATGTCAATAGAACGATTTTCATGGGTAAACTTAGTTTTTCCATCCTGTGGGCGCCTTTTCTCGGCTATATCGAGGTTGGCAAGAACCTTAATATGACTTACCATTCCTGGAGATAATGATTTGGGAATGGTTGGACCATCATGAAGGATTCCGTCGATGCGATAGCGGATCACCATTCCCTCCACTTGACTATCCAGGTGGATATCACTAGCGGACCGATTCAGTGAAGTGTTTAAGATTTCCTTAAAGATACTGGTTGGTGATGAAGAGCGAATAGGTGTACTCATAGAAAAAATACTGTATATTTATTCAATAGTAATTAATAGTAAAGTTAGAAGTCCAGTAAGTGTTTGTCTATACATTAATGATCATAATATTTTTATCAATACCATTATTTTGAAGGAATAGTCAAATTCTTGAACCGGAGTAACATTCTATCGAATCGGTATCGTTACACTTACTATACTGCTGGAAATACTTTCGAAGTAGTTACATTGTTATATTACTTATTTATATGGATTATATGTGCATATACCAGTGCTATTATACCCCTTCCGAAAAATTACATTTATTTAAATAGAATTATTATATCACCCAATTAAATAATATGTATAGTACTGCATTTTATAATAGAACCATCGGAAATAATTTCCTCTATATCTATTTGACCTCGCAAGCGCTTTTACCGTCACCAGCTTATATTCTTTTGAAGAAATTGAGTGAGCATAGTTAAGAGGGTCGATAATATCATAATATTTTAGAGACTCTTCATTATAATACATTGATAAAACTTTTAACCACGCAACTAATGTAATTTCCCCAGTTAATAAAGCATCATCAGTATTACGATAAATATCATAATATATATAAGCTTGACTTCTAAGATCGATATCATTAGTCTCAATCCCTTTCATTAAATATAATATTGATACATAATAATAATTGTGATGATTTTCATCACAATTATCAATTGCATCATTAAAATACAACAACGATGAATCAATTTCTCCAGCAAGCAAATATGCAGTTCCTAATTTTGTTATGATACT
>JGI10211J34971_10003275_pt1 | contig 13016 bp, 10 predicted proteins | sample Etolagsediment_FD_34971 | JGI IMG/M metagenome (IMG submission 34971) | reverse complement strand
AGACGTGTGCTCTTCCGATCTGTCTCTACTTCACTCATTGTATTAAAATGAAGAGCACAAGCAAAACAAACCCCTTCAGCGATATCTTTCATTCTAGTGCCTAAGACACCTTGAGCCATTAATAGGGGGATAGTAATTTGAACAAGTACATCAGGAATAATTCCTATCATTTTTCCCTTACCTTTTCCTGAAGTCATCACCCCNACATCAATTGTCTGTACCTTATTCATTTCTTTAAATGATTCAACAATACCTTCACCCATTGCTGCACTAAATTTTGGCATTTCAGTACCAACAATTCCTTTTGCAGAACACTGAGCTAAGATTAATTTTCCTAATTGTCCACCATTTAAAGCCATATTTATTTTACTGTTTTATGATAATTTATTGTAATATTACTTCTTAATTACCTACATGTTATTGCAGGTAACAGTTTTAGATCCTAAGTGGGGACCTCCCGTTATGTAACACTTATGACCGGCTGGTCCATCATTGACAACTCCTCCCTGCATAGGAAGTCCTCCTATTTTAACTTGAGGAGCTTCAATATCCACCTTAACTGCACTTTTGACTTTCACACCTAAAGTCCCACTAATCGTCACATTACCTGTAGTAGTTTTTATATCAATAGATCCCAGCATTGTTTTGATCTCAATATTACCAAGACCTATACTTAAGGTATAATTACCTACTTTAATATCTATAGTTCTATTTCCTGCTAGCATACTGGTATCATAATTACCTACTTTTATATCTTCGGTTTTATTCCCCAAAAGCATACTATGGATCACATCTCCTAAAAGAACATCGGTTTTCTCTGCTACAGTATCTCCTGCAGCAACATCTGGAGCTGCAATAGTCTTAGATTGTCCAGAAGCTAATGTTTGGGAGAAATGCCCTACAGATGTTTCAGCATAAGCTCCACCATAATTGGTTGCTTTATCTTGAACAAAATTATCTACTTTTTTACCAAATACTCTATCCTCTAGGATTCCATGTACAAGTCGGATATCGTTACCTGTGACTACGGTATGACGATTACCCGATATTTCATAGCGAACATCCCCTTTAATTTTATGAAATAAAGCTAAGCCATCCTTATCCCCAGATAGGATATTCCAGTAAATTCCTTTCTTAAAGGTAGCTTCCCACGATCTAAGTTTATCGTTGTCAGAACCAAAAGAAGTTTTTATACCCCCACGAGTTCCCACTGTTAAAGATCTATTAAATCGTTGATTTGCTCCAAAGTATAATTTGCTATGACCCATGGTATTAATTTCAACAGACTCTCCGGGACCAGCAGGATCTACTGAAGTTGAAGCTCCAATATTAGCAAAATATTTACCTTGTTTATTTACGTAAAAACCCGTTCCAGAATTAGGAAATTTAAGGGTATAAGCTGCTGCTAAGGAGATAGCTTCGTTAATACCATTATCACTTATACAAGCATCTTCTCTTATTTCTGATCCAATTAAATTAACATTATCCTTAAAAAGAGTAGGTTTTAAAATTTTGCCATATTTTTTCTTTCCAGCATTTCCTATAGGGTCATTACCTACGAGAGTACCTAAAACTTGAATTACCAAGGGTTGATTTGATTCTTTACCATCAGATTTTAATTTATAAAGACTATCTATATCTACACCACTATTAGCTTCAGTTACACTTATCAGGGGATATTCTAATTCTTTTACTTCAGTTCTATGTTCTATAAAACCCTGACGACCCATATCAATTGTTTCACTACCATATGGTGCGGAGGAGTTTATAGTTCCTGTATAGGGTACTGTATAACAAGGATTTCCGTCTTCATTAATATATGTTGGAAATTGGCTATCTCCTCCTATACTTATAAATTCAGGATCATTTATAAGAGCATTTCTATGAATTAATCCTGTGGTTGTTCTCACACCACAATAAGATAGGTAGGCATTTAGAGCAGTTATATTTAAGGATTGATCAGAAGATTTTAGAATAATTTCATTTAACTTACTGTTGGAGATACTAACACTTTTATCAAGATAAATTTCGCTACCATAAGAAGAACTGCCATATATCTCTCCTTCATAAATTTTTTTCATCTTAAATCTAAGGGGTTTATATATACCTTGTTCTTCATGATATTTAGGAGAACCTACTATATCATTTGCTAGACCTTGAGAATATCCTCTTGGTAGGAACTGTATAATTACGGGTTCTGTAAAAGATCCTGATCGTGCATATCCTACAATAACCCAGTCACCTGCTCTAGGCATTGCACCTAAAAAAGAACGATACCCACCATAAGCAGCAGAGATACCTACACTTGGGTAACTACCTATAGAATCTATATATGTTAAGTCAACGACAAATTTTTCATAGTCTACACGAGTAATCTTAGCTAATCTAAGAAACTGTCCCTCATTATTAGAATTTATTGACCTGTTTGCGTGGTTTTTATGTCCCTTATGTATTACGTCATAGTATCCACTCATCTCTCTTATTCCTTATTTAGTATTAACTTTTGCTATAATTCTTTGTTTGTTTCCAGAAGAAACAGTATCTCTTAATGATACTCCTGTTATAGCACTATCATAACAAGAACATCCTTCTTTTCTAGTTCTATCCATTTTAGGATTTAATTTTGCTAATTCTAAAGATTTATCTGCATAATAATTTTTTATTTCTTTTGCAGTATTGGTTGTTTCATCTGGAGTATCAAAATATGATTGGAGATAATTAGCATTATCTGTAGGATCATTCTTTATCTTGACAGTGGTTAAGGTTGGAGCATCAAAAGTTTGTTTTTTATTTGTAACTTTATTTAAGGTATTACTTAATATTTCTGAAAAACTTCTACCTTTCTTTTTTAAAATACCATCATCATCTAGATATAAGGATCTTCCGTTTTCAAATATACCAATTAATTCATAGCCTTCTTCATCAGAAACAGGTATAGCTTTTTGTAAAAAATCTAAATAAGAATCCTTATTTTCTTTTTCTTTTGCGAAATCAAATTCTTTTAATATTTTTTGAGCTTCATCACTTCTTAAGGAAACTTCTTTATAAATACCTGCTCTATTTGTTCTAAGAAGATCCCGACTATGTTCTTGAAGTTTTTCAGCAGCAACGGTAGCTTGTTTGGATTGTGTTTCTGCTATTGTCTTATTCTGATTCCTATACTTCGGATTAATACTTCTAATAAATTCATTACTTTTATCTGAGGCATCTTGGTATACAAGCATAACAGGATCCCCTTTATACTTATAAGCCATAAAAGAATCTTTCTGTTTCTCAAATTCAAAACCTCCTAACATAGGGTCTTCTCCTAAATACTTTTTACGTATAGCAGAAATATGTATTTGTGTTTGGTAAGGTCCTCCAAAAGTAAAGTTATGACTAATATTGTCAAGGTATCCAAAGATATCTCTACTTTCAATATATACAGGTAATCCTAATCTCAATTCAGGTCTACCAATTATAGTAAGAGATGCTTTATATCTTCCTGAATTTATTCGATCCATCTCATTTATTGCATAATAATAACACATAGCTGAAGTTGTGAAGAATCTCATACTTTGTTGTTCAGTTCTCATCCCAAATTGTCTAGCTAAATTATAATTAGTAAAAATACCTCTGGGTACTAAATCACTATCGGGGTTGAGCCATTGATCAAAGCTACCTGTGATTTCCATTCGAGTAACAATAGTCTCGTCAGATTCTTGAAAATCCCAGCTTACAATATCTTCATCCTTTATAACAAAAACAGGATTTTTTCTTGTATCTACATTCCAAAACGGAGGTTTAAAAATAATATCTCCTGTGGTATCTAAATAAAATTCAAAACCTGTCATAAGTTTAACTTCACTTGCAATTTCTAAGTTATTTTTATAGGTACTCTTAAATGGATCAATTTCTCCTGCATTTTCTGGTTTAAAAAATGGTTTAAAATCCATCAAAGCTCTAGAATTATAAAATATTTGAATAGGAGTATTTCTTGTTTTACCTCCAGCATTTACTGATTTTTCTTTTGTACTTGCTTCCGTTTGTTTAGCATCATTATTATCTATAAAAGATTCTTCTGATGTACCAAACATCTTCAAAGAACTTTTAATACTAGCAAATTTATCTCTCCATTTATTTAAAAGTTGTATATCTTGAGCACCTATAATAGCTCCGTTTCCTACAGGAATAAGGGATCTCTGTTCTTTAGATAGTCCTTCATTTATGGATTGGGTCTCGGAATCTAAACCCGTCGGAATTACCATGTTCCCTGCGGAGAGTTTTACTAAAGAATATATTATTTCATATGGATTTTTATTAGCATAAACCTTACCCGTAATTAATTGAGATTCTACTCCTATTCGAGAGGTAGTATCTTCATAAGCTAAGATTGCGGGATTTTCATTAGTTTTCATTAATTGAAGCCATTTTAACATTGATTCACAACTAACTGAGATATTTTGAACACCACCACTATAGGATTCACTGATATTGCTTATTACTCCCCAAAAAACTTTATGATATTTATATTTATTATCTAAACTTAAAAATCTACCTTTTATAAAAATCTCAACTTCATCCATCAGATATATGCCATGTACCTTGCCTCCTCGTACCATATATATTCCATCATCTCCATGCCGTGGCATAGCTATATTAAACTGAGCATTACCTATTGTAGTATTATTTGCTAAGCTAGAAGAAATATTGGTTATATATTTTGATAAATTTATGGAAGCTTGACAATCCGGGTTGGGGCAGATAGTCACTCTTGAACTACCATTAATTCGCACTAAAGCATCAGGAGCAAGTTTAATTATCTTTTTTTGTTTATGGGTTGCTTTATATAACATTCTATTATCCTATAACTGTTTTATAGATTTACCTGTACTTTCTGTAATCTCTTTATTTATTTGAGATTTAGGTTTAGGAAGATCTTTAATCATTACTTCTGCTAAATTATTTGCTTTTGATCTTGCTTCTGTAGTTGACCATCTATTTTCCCTTACAGCGGTATCGTTTATAGCATCTCGTAATTGTTGTTTTCCTTGATTAGTAAGACTAACGTTTTTCTGTATTCGTCCATTATTTATAGTCTCTATAGCTTTTTCATATTTTTCTTTATCTTCAATAGTAGGATTCATATCATTACTTCGTAATAGACTTACTCCTCTTTGAGCTAACTGTTTTGGGGTTACATTAGATGCTATGCTATCTTTCGAAAGAGCTACGTCTGCTACTGAATCAGTTACTTCTGAAAGATTTTTATCTTCTAGTGCTCTTGATTCTTTCTGAATGCTAATAGCGTTTTCAACCAAAGTTCTAACCTCTCTAGAATTTTTAGCAACATCTGAATTTTCTAGAGTAGCACGTATTGTTGAATCAAATGTTCTATAATCAGTGGTATCTGTTCTTTGAACTGTGAACTGAAAATTATATTCAAGAGTATAAGGAGAATTAGCATCTTCATTTATCGAAAACGTGTCAAAAGCTCCTACATAAATAGTTTGATCATAATACATCTTAACATCACCTAGTCTATCAATTCTATTTTTTTCATTTTCTATGACTTTAGGAATTCTATGATTAATATAGGGATACCCAGATTGCTGTATCAATTTTGTGCTTTCTCTTGGCATTGTTTCATTTTGATAAATTGCTCCATTATTTCGAAAAATATATAATAATTTATAAAGATTTTTAAAAGAGAGGGATTTACTCCTATTATAACGATTTAATCCTGAAATTTTTGAAGGACCGTTAAAATCAGATCCTCGTATAACATAATATCCTCCAATTTTACCAGAGCATTGGATTACATCCTGTTCTTCTCCCCATTCTTCTACGATGTAACCATCTCTAGCAAAAGAAGAATTTATTTTTTTAGCAAAAGTAAGACTCATATTCTGAGGATTAATTAGAAGAGTTAGTTGGGGGACATCTTTTATATTATTTCCCGAATATTCAATCCAAAAAGACATGGCTAATCTAGGCAAATCTTTATATTTGGGAGTTTCTGAAGTATCAATAATAACATACTGGTGATCAGAAGGAAATGTGATTCCTTTTATATCGGGATTTAAACTAGATTTAATTGTCATTATTAAACACCTGTATAAGACTTTTGAACTTTAAATGAAAAACTAAAAATAAATTTAAAAGGACTATCCCCACTTTCTGAATAGGTAAAATTTTCAAAATAACCAAAGTATGTTCCTGGATCAAAGAAAACAACTACTTTTCCTTTTCTTAAAACTCTTCCTTTAGCGTCATAGATACATCCATTATTTCTATAAACATCCAAAATATCTTTAAATTTAAAATAAGGATCTGTTTTAGATCTTCCAATAGTGTCCAATCCTAAATCTTCAGATATAAATGCTCCCGTTGAGGCATTACAGGTAATTGTATCTAATTCATCCCCCCAATATTCCTCTACATAAGCATTAAAAGTTTGATATCGATTTATCTTTTTAGCATAGTTTATATTAAAATTTTGAGGATTTATATGAAAGTATAAGGGAGGAAGCATAACCGTAGGTTCATAAAAATCTTCTATGATATTAATAGCTAATCTCCTAGTCTCATACTTAGGTGCTACCGGTATTCTTACACTCATTTATTCACCTGAATATCTGTTCGATTAATTTTATGATCTACATATTTCATTGCTTTTTCAGTATCCACTCCATTAATAGTAATATTATTAACTACTTTATTATCAGAATTACTGGTAATGCTTTTATTATTTGAAATGGATGGTCTTGCTAAAGATATATTTTTTTCAGGATTTCTTCCCAATCTAGTAATATCTATTGCAGGATTTAAATCTGTAGCTGGAGGAATGATCTTATTAGCTCGTTTATGTGTTTTCCAAGCTTCATAACTACCAAACTCTTCAAGACCTTGTTCTTTTCTTGCTAAATTAGCATCTGCTAACATTTTAGCTTTCTTATCTTTTAATTCTTTATCTTTTTTATCAAAACCTTCTTTAACATCTTTATCCATACCACCTAGATTAAAAGTATCTAACATCCAATCCCCAACTTTGTGACCCAAAGTTGTAAGGGTATCTATAGGGTGCATTAACTTTTCTGCAAAAGAACGAGCATCATATTTATCTTTTAAATCTTTTTCAAATTTTTCTGGACCATCGGATATCATAGTCCAAACATTTTCAAGGGAAGAGGTTAATAATCCAAAAGCAGCAACACCTCCACCCGCAGTATTTAATAAACCTCTAGCTCCTTTTGCCATTCCCCCAATTCCTCTCAGCATTCCTCCAGCACCTTGTCTAATAGCAGTTCCAGCACCCATTTTGCCCATGCCGGAGAGTTTATCTAAGAGTCCTCCACCAACACCACCTTTACCAAATAATCCTCCTCCTTTGAAGAGTTTGATTAGACCTGACAATCCCCCACCTGCTGCCATCATAGCTGTCATACCATAAAGAAGAGGTAAAATTTTTCCTCCTAGAATAGTAGCTGTTTCTTGCGCAGCAACTAAAGTTTTATTACGAACATCTCCTGCTTTTTTATCGGCTTCTTTAGCAGCATCTCTCTGCTCATCAAATTTTCCTACAATTTCAGGATCTGTTTGTAATTGTGAAACAGTTATTCCTTTAGCTTGCATAGTATTATAGAAATCTTTTAATTCATTTCCAAAACTTCCAGCTAATTTTTCTCCGACCATTCTATCTCCGCCGGAAGCTTTAGCTACAAACTCCAATTGACCTGCTGTTAAGGCTTTTTTCACATCCCCCGATGCCATCTTCATCATATATGCAGCTTTAGGTAAATCTCCAGATTGTAAAGCAGATCTCAATTCTTCTGAATTTCTCTTTTGAGCTTCTAGTGTTTTTACAGTATCAGTATCCCCTCTTGATCTAGCTTTAGCTATTTTCTCATCCAAACCAGCCATAGACTTAGTAACTTTATCTGCAAGACCGGATAAAGAAGCTTTACCGCCCATAGCCTGCATCATAGCTAAACCTTTCATAGCTTGATCGGTACTTTCGGACATACCACCCATAGCTTTACCAAATTTTTCTAGATCAGTTCCAGACATATTGGTGGTTTTACTTAGATGACCCATTATCTTCGCCACATCACTTACTTGTTCTTCATAAAAACTCATACCTGCAGTAGTTGTTTGTACTGTAGCTAAAAATCTATTAGTACTCATATCCGAAGCTTGAGCAGAAGCAGTGATATTTGCAAAGGTATCTTTTACACTACCCATAGTAGAACCGAATTCATGTCCCATCTCACCAATCATTCCTGCAACTTGTCCTTTACTTATACCTAGATTATAAGAAAAAGTAGTTACTTGTGCTGCAGCACCTAAAAATTCATTTTTTGCTTCAGCAGCAGTTGTAGCGACTCCTTTCATTTGTTCTTTTAATTTTTTTGCAGGAATACCAGCACTATTTAAAGTATTTACTACATCTAATATTTCTCCTCTAGCTAGAGCTAAATCTTTACTTCCCATAGCTGCTGCTAGAAGTCCTTCCATATTACTTGCTTTGATATTAAGAGAATCTAAAGCGGAACCCATATCCTTAGCAGAGGTAGTCATTAAAGCACCTGTTCCAACAATTTCTTGACTCATTTTTGCATATTGTGATTCTACTTTTAATAGAAATTTAGTTAAGGAAATAGCTCCTGTAATCAAACCTACTGGAAAAGCTAGTTGTTTTAATTTACCACCAAAGCTACCTGCTAAACCTCCGAGACTTTTAAGTCCCTTTCCTATAAGACTATTTTCTCCTAAAGAATTTCCTGTTTTCTGAAGATAACCATTTATTTTAAATAATTCGTTAGAAAATCCTTCAGCTTTATCTTCTCCAAAACCTTTTTCTGCACCAGCTATTAAATTCTTAGCATATCCTTCTGAACTCTTTTCAAGATCTTTCATATATCTAATCTGATCTTTAATAGCACTTATATTCTTTTGTTCAGCTTGCTTAATTTGTTCAATAGTCTTTTTTCTTTTTTCTTCTGGAACAGATAAATCTTGTTGTATCTCTTTATTTTCTTCATTAAGTTGAACTAATTTTTTTAAAGCTTTTTCCATTTCCCCAGTTTTAAGTAATTGTTCATCAGGAATAATGTTATTAGCTTGAAGGTCAAGTGTATCTGCAGAAAGTTGTGCCATGACCCCTTGAAATTGGGATATTGCTTCTTCAGTTAAAAAAGTTAACTGATATCCTTTTTTAAATTTATCAGAAAGTTCTTCTTGTTTTTTAATTATAAGATTTTGATCATTTTCTAAGTTAGCAGCATCTTTACGAAAATTTTCAAAAAAACCATTCATGGATTCTTTTAATGCACTATTAATTTGCATCATTTTATCGGATACTTCTGTATAGGTAACACCAGGTTTTTTTAAGATTTTTTCAAATTCATCAATTGCTTCTTTATTATTTTCTACAACTTGTTTAAAAGAATCATCTTTACTTAATTCTTTTATACTTTCACGAAAAGTATCTATTAAGGAATCTCCAGGGGCAAGATTCCCCATTTTATTTAATTCAGTACTAATTTCATTAACTAGTTGTTTACCAGTTTCTTCTCCACCTATTATTAATGGTTCTATTTTTACATTGTTTAACTTATCTTGAATTTCTTTAGTAACATCAGAAATTTCTTCTCCTTTTCCTATTTTAGATAAGCTCTTTTTAATATCGTCAAAATCAACCTTACTTACTTTACCCTCAAGATTATCTACTAAAGAATTAAGTTTTTCTATAGAACCCACCTTAATTTCAGGGGAATCACCCATAGCATCTTGAATCTCTTTAAGTTTTTTTGGTATTCCAGAGATATTATCTTTTATATTTGCAAATTTATTAGCACGATTCATTAAATCAGACATTGCGTTAGCAACATTCTTAGATTTACCTTCTAAATCATGCATTGTTTTATTAAAAGAAATACCTAAAGTTTTGAACATTTCATTAGTACGCCCTACCTCACGAGTATACTTTGTATAAGATGAGGTAAGTTTACTTACACCTTTAATGTAATTAGGCATATCTTTTAATGACTTGGTAAACTCTTGAGAAGTTATTCCTGATAATACTTTATCAAAATTCTCAAAGTTTTTTGTAAGTTCTTTGGTAGTCTTACTAGCTTTTTTAGCATTACTATCAATATTATTAAATGTTCTTTTTTGTGTATTATCCGTATCTCTAAGATGCTTTGTAAGATTTTCTAAATTTTTAGCAATTTGGTTTATTTTTTTAACATTGTTATCAGCCATTATCTATTCCTCAAATTTGGAAAATCAAAATTAGTTTCCTCATCATCTATGCCAGCATATGCTGCTAATCTTTTCTGTTCTTCTAAATATTTCTGAGTGGTATTATCTTCTCTATCTTCTATCTTTTTGTATTTATCTTTAAACATCTCATTATTAACTAAATGATTATAACCTTCTGTAGTAAGTCCAGATTCTTCTAAAATATCTTCTGTTTTTACATTGGACATTTCCATATACTTTGATTCATTTTCATCTATAGACTTTAAGAATACTTTTGGAGATTTTTTATTTTTATTAATTCTTTCTAACATTTCTTCTTTAGAGATAGGTCTTGCTTCATCAATAAAAATATTTTCTTTCTTTCTAGATTCTTGCATATTTTTAAGTTCTTGCATCTGTTTCAGCATATTAGCTCGAAGTTTTTTCTCATGTTCTTCTATAGCTTTATCATGAGCATCCTTATCTCCTCTCATTTGTTTTTCTAATTCAGCTATAATGCCGTCTCGGGTAGAAGTTGGATCCAAATATTTTAATTTTTCTTCTTCAGTACCATATAATTTTATTCTTTCTCTTTTTTTCTCTTCTTCTTCTTTTTTAGCTTTATCCTGACCATCAATTTTTCTAATTGATTTGGGGTCTGTAAAAGATGCTAAAAATTTAGCTAGGCTATATCTTTCTTCAAAAGATTCTTTTTCATCTTCTCTTATATTTAAAACTGACCAATACTTTTGAAACTGATTTAATCCTAATTCTTCGGTACCTTTTATTCCGGTGTGCTGATAACTATTGAGTATACTATTTCTTTTACTCAACCAGCTATATCTAGAATTATTTTCATAAGCATAAGGTTCTACTAAATTTATACACTTATTTAATCTAGTTGCTAATTTATCTAAAATATTAAATATTTTATTGATTAAAAAAGAAGGTGACTCTTTAAAAATATCTATAAGATCATTATAATAAAACTCCCTTTTTTCTAATACATTTGTCCCATTAATCATGAAAATAGAATGATATAAATAATTACGATGAAACTTAGAGTTATAAAAAAAGTCATCTTTTATACCACTCATTAAACTAGTTTTTTGGTATTCTAAATCACTGACCGATTTAAAAACAAAATCTAAGTTACCTATTCTAGTTTTATAGGGTATAAAGCCAATATATAATAGATCCTCTAAGTCCTTATACCTATTCTTTTTCATTCCTTCTCTTTTTCGTCTTCTTCCTTAAATGAAACTCCAATCTTCTCTTCCACTCTAAGAAGAAGTTTCGCATATTTTTGCCACAACTCGTCAATTAAAACTTGACTCCACCCCTTAATAATATTATCACGAAGCCAAACATGTTTCTGAACTTTACCAAGGTCATCATCTTCAATAATTTCAGGAATGAGACTCCCATTTAATTCAACAATAGATCTTGCTAAAGTTTCTCTTTTTACAGAATAAAGATAAGCAATACCTTGCTCATACTTAGTAGAAAAACTATGTACTTCGGTTTCTTCTTCTGAAGTTAGTAATCTTAGAGTAACCTCTAATTCGTCTCCAAGTTTACACTTTTCAGTCTCATAATAAATGTTCTTAAGTTTCTTTAAGTCTTTTAGTACTTTGTCCATTGATCTCTCCTCATATGTCCTCAAAAGTTAATACTACTGAAACCCTTAATATTAATAGATAACAACTATATGATTATAACGGTAAGATAACTTTAAATATCCTATTCTTCCTCTAGAAAATAATATTTAAAAAATTCTTTGTTTTTTTGAATGAACCCAATCATTTGAACTGCCATGATGTCTACTACCCTCTCTTCCTCTTCTGGGTCAAATCCTGCTGAAGAAAAAAAAGCATGACCTAATTCATGAAGAACTGTGACTTTTTTAATTTGATCCTTTAATCCTTCTTTAATAGAAATTTTCAATGTCTCATAATCACATAAACCTAAATCCCCATCCATTTCCTCTTCTCCAACTTCATCATCTAATTCCCACTCAAAAATACCTACAGTGAGATCATATTTCATCGAAGCCTCCAAAACCTATAAGGTTTTTTTAAGAGTTTTTTTGGATTTTTTTAAATTATTTAAACAATCAACACAATACCATTTTCCTCTATAATTAATTACACTTGGTTTTCCACAACCACACTTAATTATGGTACTCACACATCGCTTAATAAATGACATATAATTTCTCCTATACTCTTTAACGAGATTATTAATAAAAAATTTTCTAATACCTGATTTCAAGGATATAACTAGATTATAGTAAACTTGTTTTTAATAAGATTTATTCTGAAATGCTTATGTTTAAAGGAAAATTAATAAACTAGAAAGTATCAGCTAAGATTTCTTTTAAAACAGGACCATTTAGGTCGGGATAACAAATATTTAAAATCACGTTCCTTAGCATAAGCTTCTTTTTCAAAAATTATTTCTAAATAGGATTTGTTGGGGTCACCCCTATACTTGATTAAATTGTATATCCAATTTAAAAAATAAAGGATAAAAAATGGCAATATACATAATTCTAATTGTTGTTTAATGTGGATAGACTCATGATTAATCATCACTTGATTACTTTTATCTCGACATATAATAAAGGGGTATAAGGTAATAGCTCCCACAGGCATAAACCAAGAAATAGCTTTACAGAAATTTTTTGATTCAATAATGATAGGAACCACCTATTGATATCTTCCTTTGTCTTTTTTTTCAGACAATTGATCAATCATAGTCTTTATACCCCTAGTCATAGTATACTTCTT
>JGI10211J34971_10003272_pt1 | contig 13025 bp, 11 predicted proteins | sample Etolagsediment_FD_34971 | JGI IMG/M metagenome (IMG submission 34971) | reverse complement strand
GATCGCGCATTCATGAGATCCACAACCGCCTCTGCCTGGGAAAGGTCGATTCGGCCGTTTAGAAATGCCCGTTTTGTAAACTCTCCCGGTTCAGCCATCCGGGCACCCAATTTCGTTAGAATTGCCAGTATTTTGAAAAGCAAGGTGTATCCGCTGTGGGAATTGATTTCGACCACGTCTTCACGGGTGTAGCTGTTGGGGGCGGCCATATGGGACAACAACACTTCGTCGATGATGTTTCCGGATTCGGGATCACAGACATATCCCATGACCAGGTGGTGGCTTTTTAAGGAAGATTGTGGGGTTTTGGGCTTGAAGACTTTTCGGGCGATCTCAAGGGATTCGGGACCGCTCATGCGAATGATCCCGATCCCTGCCTGGCCCACGGGGGTGGCAATGGCCGCGATGGTATCTTCTGTTGGGGGCATACATCTAATTGGCTCTGGAAGCCCTTGAAGAATTGTATTTTTTGGGGATAATCACCACCTTTTTCAGAATCCCTTCCCCTTTTCCTTTGGTGCCCAGTTCATCGTCGTCCCTGAGCGCCAGGTGAACGATTCTTCGGTCGTGGGGATTGAGGAGGTTGGTGGCCACTGGCCGTTTGGTCTTCTTGGCTTTGTCACCCATTTTCAGTGCCATCTGGACCAGGAACTCCTGCCGTCTCAGACGGTAGTTTTCAGAATCTATGATCACACGGGACCGTTTCTCCAGCGACTTGTTGACAATTTTATTGACGATAAACTGCAACGCATCCAGGGTTTTGCCTTTGCGGCCGATCAACAGACCCGTTTTGTCCCCTTCTATGTTGAGTTTAACGGAACCGTCTTCCAGTTTGCCCGTAACCGTGATCCCTTCCATGGGAATGAGGGCCAGGATATTTTCCAAGGCTTCTTTTGCGATGGCGATTTCTTCTTCGCGATTCTTCGGGGTGGTTGTTTCCGAATCAACCGCGGGGGGCACCTCTTTTGGTGGCGTACTCAATTGTGCGGGTTCTTCTTGAGGCTCCTCTTTCGGCGCTTCTTCAACCGCCTCGGGTTTTTCCCGCTTTATGGTAACTTTAATTTTGGCCTTTCTGCCGCCCACCAGGCCGAAAATGCCGGCTGAACCGGGTTCGAGGATGGTAATATCCATCTGGTCTTTTTTGAGTTTCAGTTTGCGGCAAGCGTTTTCAATGGCGTCTAGATCGGTTTTTCCTTCAAATTCGTAGGTTTCCATGAGTGTCCTCCAGTAATTACGCCTTCTTTTTATAAATTCGGTATTGCTGTCCTATGGAAAGGAGGTTGTTGACCAACCAGTAGAGTACGAGGCCGGAAGGGAAATTAATGAACATAAATGTGAAAATGACGGGGAGAAACATCATAATTTTCGCCTGAGCGGGGTCACCCGGAGTCGGTGTCATCTTCTGTTGAACGAACATTGAAGCGCCCATCAACAAGGTTAAAACCGGTATTCCGTAAGGCGGCGTCATAAACGGGATTGTAAATGAGAAATGAAACAGTCGATCGGGCGCCGAGAGATCATTGATCCAGAACACGAAAGGGGCATGCCTCAGCTCGATACAGGCACCCAGAACCCTGAACAGCGCAAAAAATACCGGAATTTGCACAACCATGGGCAGACATCCCCCCATGGGGTTCACCTTGTAGGTTTTATACAGCGCCATCATTTCCTGGTTCAGTTTCTGTTTATCCCCTTTATACTTTTCCCGGAGCTTGGCCATGCGGGGCTGAAGTTTCTGCATCTCCTTCATGGACTTATAGCTCTTGTGGGTGAGGGGCCAGAACAGGATTTTGACAAGAATGGTCAAAAGAATGATGGATACCCCATAATTGTGGAGGTATTGGTCGAAAAAACGCAACACATACAGCAGCGGTTTCGCGATGATATCGGTCCAACCGAAATTGATGGCTTGATCCAGGTTGTTACCGAATTTTTTCAGGATTCCCAGTTCGCGGGGGCCCAGATACAGTCGATATTCGCTGGTGGCCTGGGCGGAGGGTGGAAGCGAAACCGCCTCAGGGAGAAATACCCCTTCCAGCGCCCCGGACGAAAGACGTTTTCCGGTAAAAGAGCCTTTAGCGGGAACAGCGGGAACAACGGCTGACATAAAATAGTTGTCTTCATAGGCGACCCAGCCGATATTGCCTCTGGCGGATTTTTCCTCACCCGGATCTTCCACCTCTATTTCTTCCAGTTTGCTGTCCTGTAACAGGGCAAAACCCACATAGGCGTAATAGCTATCCTTGCTCGGGGGTGGCAACGCTCTCAGTGTTGTTCTGAAAACGCCGTTTACAGCGTTTCCGGTGGAATTGGCGGCTGTAACCGCCAGGTCAATGCCATACCGGTCGGGATAAAAACGGTAGGTCTGGGTAATGGCAACGCCGCTTGGACTGGTGCCGCGAAAAACAACTGTTCCGGGTTCCGATCCCTGATTGAGCACCAGGGAATCTTTGTCCACATTAAAGGCCTTGTTATTGGCAGTGCCGCCGGCGTTGTCGTCAAACTGGACGGTCAGGTAATCGCCCATTCCCTGCTCCAGGGTTACCAGTTCAACAAAGGGGGAATCCGGGTTGGTGGTTTGCCGATATTTTTTGAGTTTGAAGCTCTTAATGGTGGGCCCCACATTGCTGAAAACGGCTTTGTAGAGCGGTGTATCGATTTCGATGTTCTTTTCTTCGGATGGGACCACAGGCTGATCGGCGGCCGCAACCGCCTTTGACGGTGAAACGGATGTCACCTTGACGGGGCTTTTTCCATCTATGGGAGCCGATTGGGCATTTTCGGTAACAGCTTTTTCAGGCGGAGTCTCTTTCGGCTTGGGCGAGAAAAAAAGAGACCATCCTACCAGCACGACGAAAGACAGGGCAAAGGCTAGTATTGTTTTTTTATCCATAATCTGGGCTACTCAGTCCTATGTATAAGGTTTTGTTTCAAGAACCCGTATGGCGCCGCGTTTCAACACCAGGTTAAAATGCCACAGCAAACGTGTGTCTTTCAAATGGGGTCGCTCACATCATACCAGAGGGTCATATCCGCCCGGGTGAAACGGATGACATTTGAAGATCCTGATAAGTGCCAAAAAACTGCCCTTCAGGACCCCATACTTATGATAGGCATGGCGAGCGTAGGTGGAACATGAGGGGTAGAAACGACAGGAAGGCGACAAAAAAGGCGAAACACACAACTGATATAAAGCTATCAGCGAGATAGGGATATACCTGCATTTATAAATGAAACCCTTTTTAGGCGACGATCTCTTCAAGTTCTTTTTCGGCTTTTTGAAAGTTCAGATAGCCGGCACCCTTTTTTGCAATCACAACGATGTCGTACCCCTGGGGGAGGCGTGCCTTATTGAGCCTGTAAAATTCTCTGATCAGTCGTTTGGCCCTGTTCCTTTTGACGGCGTTCCCCACTTTTTTGCTGGCCGTCACCCCAAGTCTGGTTAGTCCTAGCTCGTTCTTTCTGGTAATGGTGATGAAGTGCCTCGTGTGGCAATGTCTTCCGGAACGATTTAAATTGACAAACTCCGCGCGACGCAATAGCCTTTCGCACTTGGGGAAGGAAACGGCTCCCCGTGGGTCCTGGGTAAATCGTTTCGGTGTAAAAGGCATTTATACGGTCAGTCGCTTCCGTCCTTTGGCCCTTCTTCTTTTCAGAACATTTACACCTGCCCGTGTTCGCATTCTTGCTCTGAAACCGTGGGTTCGTGCTCTCTTAATTCTACTGGGTTGATAGGTCATTTTCATAACGTAATAGAGCCCCTTCATTGAAAATTTATATAAACGATAATATAAACACATGGTTTTATTTTTGTCAAGCGGCAATTCTGCCAACCAGCAATTCTCGTGATGAAAACGATGCGGTTTCAGCGGTGATGACCGCGATTTGAACAATTATCGTTTTTTCATATTTTTAATTGATAATTTTTGCTGCATCCTATATCTATGAGCCTTAGGTTAATGAACCGACTATCGTTGATTGGCCACCTGGAAGAACCCATATTAATGCGTATGTGAACCGAGCAGAGAGGAAAATGTGATGCTTTTTGACTCCATCCTGGGCCTGTTCTCAAATGACCTGGCCATTGATCTTGGTACGGCAAATACACTCGTCTATATGAAGAGTAAAGGAATCGTTTTGAGTGAACCGTCCGTGGTGGCGGTTAGAAAAGATGGTCGAGGCAGCAATAAAGTCCTGGCGGTGGGCAAAGAGGCAAAAATGATGCTGGGAAGAACCCCCGGCAACATCGTGGCCATCAGACCCATGAAAGATGGCGTCATTGCGGATTTTGAAATTACGGAAGCCATGCTCAGGCATTTTATTCGCAAAGTCCACAATCGGAGAACCCTCGTCAGACCCCGCATTATCATATGTGTTCCCAGCGGCATTACGCAGGTGGAGAAACGGGCAGTTCGCGAAAGCGCGGAATCCGCCGGCGCCAGAGAAGTTTTTCTCATTGAGGAACCCATGGCAGCGGCCATCGGTGCCGGATTGCCCATTACCGAACCCACGTGTAATATGGTGGTGGATATCGGCGGGGGAACCACTGAGGTTGCGGTGATCTCTCTGGCGGGGATTGTTTACAGTAAATCCGTCAGAGTCGGTGGTGATAAGATGGATGAGGCCATATTGCAGCACATTAAGCGGAAATATAACCTGTTGATCGGTATCAGCACCGCGGAAATTATCAAAACCGGCATTGGAAACGCCTATGCCGGAGACACCGTTGAAACCATTGAGGTCAAAGGGCGCGACTTGGTGACGGGAATCCCCAAAATCCTCACCATAGACTCAGATGAAGTGAGACAGGCGATTTCAGAACAGGTTGAGACCATTGTGGAAACCGTTCGAATTGCCTTGGAACAAACACCTCCGGAATTGGCTGCGGATATCGTGGATTCAGGGATCGTTCTGGCCGGCGGAGGCGCTTTGCTTAAGAACCTGGATGTTCTTTTAAGAGAAGAAACAAAACTGCCGGTGACCATTACGGAAGACCCCTTGTCTACGGTGGTGCTGGGATCCGGAAGGGCTCTTGACAATATCAACATATTAAAAGAGGTTACCATTCGATAGCATTTCCCCTTTGGCCTTCCACTGCTTTGCTCTTGATTGGGGCATTTGGCTTCCGTATCGATACTAGAACATTTATTCATTTATAACCGTCCTTTGTCGGGCGTGGATTGTGGGGTCGGGATTAGCCATTGCAGCGTGAAAGACACTTTCCGAAAATTTGGATCTGGTTGGCCTTTATCTGTTTCGCTTTGTTTCTCCTTTCTTCAAATGCCAGTCAACGCACCAGTTGGAACTCACCTGAACAACTGGTGGTAGAAGGGGCGACTCCGGTTCAGAGCTTTTTCAGACAGACCGTAAAACTGCTGAAGGACCTATGGGAAGATTACTTCTATCTGGTCGATGTTCGGCAGGAAAATCGCCGTTTGAAACTGGAGCTGGATTCCCTTAAACGGGAAAATAGCCTTTTTAGGGAATTGGTGGCGACTCAGGAGCGGCTTCGTGATCTTCTGAAGTTCAAAGATGTTGTCAGACAGCCGGCCGTTGCTGGTCAGGTCGTGGGGCTTGATCCTACGGGGTGGTTTCAGTCTGTGGTGATCAACAAGGGGACGAAGTCGGGCATTAATCTGGATATGCCTGTGGTGAATGCCTCCGGCGTTGTGGGCAGAATTGTTTCCGTCTCTCCCCATTATGCCAAAGTTTTGCTGGTTATCGACCAGAACAGTGCGGTTGACTGTCTGGTGCAGAGATCCCGCGATCGTGGAATGGTCAGGGGACAGTCTGCCCAGGTTTGCCAATTGGATTACATGGTCAAATCCAGCGATGTGAAGGAAGGGGATGTGATCATCACATCGGGACTGGGCAGAGTATTCCCCAAAGGTCTTCCCGTTGGAACGATTTCAAATGTGAAAGAAGGGGAAGGAACGCTTTTCAAAGACATAGAAGTGACGCCTGCCGTGGATTTTTCCAAACTGGAGGAAGTCCTGGTGATTCTGCAGACGCCGAGCGAAGAACGAAAAATGGCCTTGGATAATTAGATGGAACAACCCCCTAAATGGTCTATTTTGAGAGGTTAGTGGCTTACGAGGACTGCGCCGTCAAAACTTCAGCAAACAAGCCGATAGGCGTCTATATATGGGCATGGGTGGGCGGTGGTGTCGCAACCCTTCTGTCCGGTATCTGGAATAACCCCTGGGGGTTCGATCTTTTTGACCTGGATTTTCTGACGATTCTGACGGCATATCTTTTTCTGGCATTCGGGCAGGTCGGGGCCGGCATTTTTGCGCTGGGTCAGGGCTTTCTGATGGATGTTTTTTCAGGGGGTTTGCATGGGCTGTTTTCCGCTGCCTACCTCGGTGTTTTCTTTGTGATCCTTGTTGGGTCGCGCTTTTTTAACCTTCTGAACCCGAAAGGGCAGATCATTATTGTTTCTCTTGCGGTTTTTCTGAAAAATGTCATGCTGCTGATTTTTCTTCGCATTTTTTCTCAGGATATTGTTTATTCAAAAAGGGTTGTGTTGGTATCCCTTGCCTCCATCGTTATCAGCGGTTTGGCTGCGCCGCTTTTTTTTCAACTGTTAAACCGTTTTAGAGGGGTGCCCGGCAGAATGGCGGAAGGGACTTCGCCAGACGAAGATTGAGTGCAAGAAGCGCTTAAAGGGCAGGACTTCATTTCCAAACCATGTCGAACTTATCACAAAACAACAAGGGTGCGTGAATCTTGAAAGCGTCAAATTTTGATCCTGCAACTCTGGACGTTTTTGCAAAACAACTGAAAGTCGCCTTGCTATTCGTTTTGGTGGTTTTCAGTATTCTTTTGCTAAGGCTGTGGTTTCTGCAGATCGTAAACGGATCCGTTTATCGGGCGAAAAGTGAAAATAACCGGATACGGCTTCAAAGCATGGCCCCTTTCAGAGGGGTGATTCGGGACCGCAACGGAAAAATTCTGGTGGACAATCGCCCGTCCTACGATCTTTATGTCATTCCGGAAGATATTCAAGATACAGAAGCGCTGCTGAATCGGTTGGCTGATCTGGGAAATTTTGAGAAGATAGCCATGAGAGAAAAAATCAGAAGCGCTGCCGGTGGGTATCCTTTTAAACCGGTGTGTCTAAAAAAGGATATTTCCCGTGAGGAACTCGCCATACTTGAAACGCGCCGATTCGATCTGCCGGGGGTGATGATCAAGGTGCGACCTCAAAGACATTATTTTTACGGTGCTCTGGGTGCGCATGTGCTGGGATACCTTGGAGAGATCAGCGAGAAGCAGTTGAAGAGTGGTCAATTTTCCAATATCAGATCCGGCGATTTGGTCGGCAAGACCGGCATCGAGCGAAGATGGCAGAAGTTGCTCAACGGAGGCCGCGGCGGGGAGCAGGTGGAGGTGGATGCGTCAGGGCGAAGGATTAAAGTGATATCCCGAAGGCCTCCTGTTTCAGGGGCGGATGTCTGTCTGACCCTTAATCGGGAATTGCAGATGCTGGCGGAACTGTCTCTTGAAGATCAGCATGGGGCCGTCGTGGCCATGGACCCCAGAAACGGGCAGATTCTGGCTTTGGCGAGCAGCCCTTCGTACGATCCCAACCTNTTTATTACCGGTTTTGATGAGGAAACATGGAAAAACATGGTGTCTTCCAGCGACTATCCCATGCACAACCGTGCCCTCACCGGACAATATCCACCCGGCAGCATCTTCAAGATCGTCGTGGCACTGGCCGGTCTTCAGGAGGGGGTTATCACGCCAGGCGAGTCCCTTTACTGTAACGGAGAATATTCCCTGGGCAATGGAAAATACCGTTGCTGGAAGCGCTGGGGTCACGGAACGGTAGATTTGAATCGTGCTCTGGTGGAATCCTGTGACATCTATTTTTATCAATTGGGGATGCGACTCGGGGTAGACAGGATTGCCGATTATGCTCACCAGTTCGGTTTGGGGCGGGAAACAGGTCTCAATTTGGGACATGAAAAAGGCGGGCTCATCCCCACAACAAAATGGAAAAAGAAAAGATTCGGCGTCCCCTGGCAGGGAGGAGAAACCGTTTCAACGGCCATCGGCCAGAGTTTTGTGCTGGTGACCCCGTTGCAGGTGGCGACCTTCGTGTCGGCGGTTTTTAACGACGGTCATCTTTACAGACCACAGGTGACCCAATGGGTTCGAAAACCGGGTGGGGACAGTGTTTTTGAGTTTAAACCGCAATTAATCAGGGATGTTAAAATCAAACCGGAGTATCTGGAGCTTGTCAAGAAGGCCCTGGCAGGTGTGGTCAACGATCCCCGGGGTACCGGGACAAAAGCCAGGTTGGCGGATATTACGGTCGCCGGGAAAACCGGCACGGCCCAGGTGGTAAATCTCGCGAAGGAAAAGGACGCAAAAGCGAAGGGTGAAATTCCCTGGAAATACCGGGACCATGCCTGGTTTGTTGCGGTTGCGCCGGCCGATGCCCCCAGGATTACGGTGGCGGTTCTCATTGAACACGGCGGTCACGGCGGCAGTGCCGCCGCCCCCATTGCCAAAACCCTCATCGAGGCCTATCTTCGGGTGCCGGTTGATTGATAAAAGATGCTCGACAGAAGACTGATTCAGAATTTTGACTGGGTTTTGTTGCTGCTTCTGCTGTTGCTGGCGGGAATCAGCATCCTTAACCTCTACAGCGCCACCTACGCCATTCGAGATGTGGGGGGGGCGCGGGTTTTTATGAAACAGTTTTACTGGTTTCTGATCGGTTTCAGCGTGTTGCTCGTGATGATCACATTCAACTATTATTACCTTGAACGATTGGCCTATCCGGCTTATTTTTTTACGGTAGCGCTTTTGATCATCGTCCTTCTGGTGGGAAAAGTCATGTCGGGGTCACAACGCTGGTTGAGCCTGGGCCCGGTTGTTTTTCAACCCTCCGAGCTGGCAAAGATCGCAATGGTGCTGGTTCTGGCCAAGTATTTCGGTGACCGGGGCGGCGTTAAAGAATATCGATTGCGAGACCTCTGGCAACCCTTTATCCTTATCCTGATACCCTGCGGTCTTATTCTGAAGGAACCGGATTTGGGAACGGCACTGTTCTTGGGAATTGTGTCCTTTTCAATCATTTTAATCGTCAAGGTCAATCGGAAATCCTTATTGATTTTATTGGGATTTTGTGTTCTGGCCGCTCCGGTGGTCTGGTTTGGGATGAAGGATTACCAGCAGCGGCGCATCATGACGTTTTTACAACCCGATTTGGAACCCTTAGGTGCCGGATATCATATCAACCAGTCCAAGATTGCCATTGGTTCCGGTCAATTCTGGGGGAAAGGGTATTTGCAGGGGACCCAGACCCGTCTGCATTTTCTGCCGGAACAACATACTGATTTCGCCTTTTCCGTGCTGGCGGAAGAATGGGGCTTGGCGGGTGTCACGGCATTGCTGCTGTTGTATCTGTTCCTGATCCTCTGGGGACTGAATATCGCAAAAGAATCCAAGGACAGGTTCGGTGCCATACTGGCGGTGGGTATTGTCGCCATCGTCTTCTGGCAGGTAGTGATCAATGTGGGGATGGTGACGGGTCTTCTGCCGGTTGTCGGGATTCCGCTTTTGCTTTTCAGCTATGGGGGGTCATCCCTGATTACAACCATGGCCGCCATGGGGCTTTTGATGAATATCAGCATGAGGCGTTTTATGTTTCAATAAGTAGTGCCCATCCACGAATGGCCAATTTGCCCGATTTCGGCGTCAGACCAAAATTGTAATCCTCGAAATACTTCCATGTATTCCTGCGGTTACAATTTTCGCCCTCCTTAAACTCGAACAAATTTTCTCATTCGTGAACGGACATCAGGTAACTGCGCTTTGTGATCTTTGAAGGTGCACTTTTTCTTTTGGTTGCTTGAAAACGAAAGCTTGTGTTATAGACCTTGGCATTTTGGCCCTTGAAGATTGAATTTAAGTGAATAGGTTTTCAGGCTGGAAACGCCCTTGAATGGAGATAGCCATAAAGATGTCTGCGCGACATGTTCAAATTTTCATGAACACCACTGCAAAAACGGATATCCTTGATATCACCTCTAAAGTCGAAGCAGAGGTTTTCAAGTCAAAGGTCTTGAGCGGTGCGGTGACCCTCTTTGTGCCGGGGTCCACCGGCGCTTTGACCACCATTGAATTTGAAAGCGGCGTGGTCAACGATCTGAAAAAGGCCATTGAAAGAATGGCGCCCGAAGGGATGTTCTACGAACACAACGAACGCTGGGGAGACGGCAACGGTTATTCCCACGTCCGCGCGGCTATTTTCGGTGCATCATTACACATTCCCATTGTTGAAGGCGCATTGACGCTCGGAACGTGGCAGCAGATTGTCCTGCTCGATTTTGACAACAGACCCCGCAAAAGACGGATTGAGGTGCAAATATTTGAGTAAATCATTGTCCAGAAAAAAAATGCCTTCCGTCAGCAAGAAGATCAGTTTTCCCGATAATGAACTGACGCGAGCCCTGTGCGGGGAGCAAAACGCCCATCTGAACCTGATTCAAAAAAAGACGGGAGTTTCCGTAAACCTTCGGGGAAATGTGTTGCTGCTCCAGGGCGGCGATTGGGAAGTGGAACTGGCTGAAAAAGTTTTTTCGCAGCTCTATGAGCTTCTGGAGTCCGGGTATCCCCTTTACATTAATGATGTGGCCCATGCCATCAAAATATTAAGTGGTGACCGCTCCGTGGATTTGAAAAAGATTTTCAAAGACCAGGTCTATATCACTTCCCAGAAGAAAATTATTACCCCCAAAACCATCAATCAGAAAAAATACATCGACAGCATAAAGAAATATGATATCGTATTCGGAATCGGCCCGGCGGGTACGGGCAAGACCTACCTTGCCATGGCCATGGCGGTGGCCTCCCTGATCCGGAAAGACTGCAGCCGGATTATACTGGCCCGGCCTGCTGTGGAAGCGGGGGAGCGCCTCGGGTTTTTGCCGGGCGATCTGTATGAGAAAGTGAACCCTTACCTGCGGCCTCTGTATGATGCCCTCCACGATATGATGCCCTTTGAGAACGCATCTGAACTGTTGGAGAAAGGGGTCATTGAGGTGGCGCCGCTGGCATTCATGAGAGGCCGCACCCTGAACGATTCCTTTGTGATTCTGGATGAAGCACAGAATGCGACACCAGAGCAGATGAAGATGTTTTTAACCCGCCTGGGCTTCAGTTCCAAAGCGGTGATTACCGGAGATATTACCCAGACGGATCTGCCCAAAGGGCAGATATCGGGCCTCATTGAGGCCTCTCAGACGCTTTCCGAAATTGACGGCATTCAGTTCGTTTCCTTTTCCAGGGAAGATGTGATCAGGCATCCATTGGTTCAGGAAATCATTGATGCTTACGAGAAGCTGGACAGCCGAAAAAAGATTTGAGGCATCAGGTTTTATGGCAAGAAATACGCCAAATGAACGAAAATTGAAGACCCTGCATCCTAAAAAGAATGCAGGACGGCGGGAAAAGGATATTCCCATCAGATCCAAATCCGGCCGTTCGGGCCGAAGGGTCTGGTTCAAGGACGATACCCGGAAATGGTCTATTTTCATTGGTCTCAGCCTCATATTTTCCGTGCTTTTGTTTCCCAGCATTCTGACCCCAACCAAAACCTATGACCTGGGGGATGTGGCCGATCGCGACATGAAAGCCTCCCAGGAATTTTTGGTTGAAAACAATGAACTGACAGAAAAAAACAGACAGGAAGCGGTCCGGGCCGTTTTACCCGTTTATGATTTTGATCCCACGGCAAGCGATGTGGTTCCAAGGGTGCGTGAATCCTTTGCGGTCGGTCGAAAATATCTGGCCGATGCCTTGAGGCTGGCGTGGACGACCACATCCCCTGAAGAAGCGCAAAAAGAGCAGCTCGCCATAACAAAATCTTTTCAAGAGCGGTTTTTCGGAATCCTCGATATCCCTGAAGACAATTCCCTTTTTCAGACATTTTTAACGAGCGATTTTTCCCCCAAAGCGGAGTCAGTGGTCATTAAACTAATTAATGATGTTTTCGCGCGGGGCGTGGTGGGCAATCCGGAGATGCTCATGGGCTATCGGGGAAAGGGGATCATTCTTCAAAATATCAAGGACGGAAAAGAGGAGGAAGTTTCCAGTTTAGACCGTTTTTATGATGTCAAAACCGCGGTTGATTCTGTTCGAGAGCAGGCGCGACCGCTCACAAAAACCCTATGGCCCGAAAGCCTGTCACATGCCACTTTAGAGTTGGCCGTAGCCCTTATCAAGCCCAATCTCACGTTCAACAAACGGGAGACAGCACTGCGGAAGGAAGCGGCCGGAAAATCGGTCAAGCCTTTCTTTTTCAAAGTTAAAAAGGGCGAAATATTTATCCGGGAAGGTGAGCGGATTACGCCGGAACAGCTTCTCAAACTGAATGCTCAGTATAAATATTTAAAACAAACAAAGATGCTGGGGAGAGTTCCCGCCATGGCGGTGCTCATGGCCTTCCTGCTGATCTCCATGTATCAGTTGGGTCTCAAAAAGAGCCGGTCAACGGATTCCGAAATCAGAGATCTGCTCTTGAATGCGGTGATGTTGCTGGTCACCTTTTTTGTGGTGATTGCGTTTAATTTTGTGGCCATTGAAGTGGCCCGGGGGTTTTATTTTTTCTCTCCGAGAGCCCTTTTGTATGCTGTTCCGGTAGCCGGCGGGGCCATGCTGATTTGTATTTTTCATGGCATTGTTACCGCCGCCAGTTTTTCCCTCATCGCCTCCGTTCTGGCCTGTGCGGTGGTGGATGGCCGAGTGGAGTTTTTCATCTATTTTTTCGTCAGTTCTCTTCTGGCGGCCACCTGGGTGCGGCGTTACAGGGAAAGGGGTGTTTTTATAGAGGCGGGCCTTAAGGTGGGCCTCTGCAATATGATTCTGGCTTTTGCCATGGAAGGGCTGCATGGTGCCTTTTTCAACATCGAGACCGTAATTGCCTGTTGTGCGGCATTCATCGGAGGCGTACTGGTCGGTGTGATTGCTACTGGGTTGATGCCGCTGATCGAAATGTCCTTCGGTTA
>JGI10211J34971_10003270_pt1 | contig 13026 bp, 5 predicted proteins | sample Etolagsediment_FD_34971 | JGI IMG/M metagenome (IMG submission 34971) | reverse complement strand
TCTAAGCTTGAAGATATTATTGTTGAGCGATCCCAGGCTTCGCCGGAGGAATCATATACGGCTCGGTTGAAACAGCGGGGTGCAAAATATATTGCCCAGAAAGTGGGCGAAGAGGCAGTCGAAACGGCGCTGGCCGCAGTAACTGGGGATAAAAAGGAGTTATTGGACGAGAGCGCTGATCTACTGTATCACCTGCTCGTCCTTCTGAATAATGCGGATCTTAGTCTCAGTGATGTGGCGGATGTCCTGCGCGAAAGACATCGTTGACCAAAATGGCTTTAAGCCAACAGATATTTATTCTCAAGTTTACATAAGCATAGAAAGAGCAACATATGTGTGGAATCGTATGCGCATTTGATCTTCAGGAAAGCTCCAAGATCCTGCGCCCCAAAATATTGAAGATGTCAAAAAAACTGAGGCATCGGGGTCCTGATTGGTCGGGCATCTACTGCGGTGACCGTGCTGTCATGAGTCATGAACGCTTGGCTATTGTGGATCCCATCTCCGGTGGGCAGCCCCTTTATAGCGAAGACAGGTCACTGGTGCTGGCAGTCAATGGTGAGATCTATAATCACGAGGAGCTGCGGGATCAATTTCAAGGGTATCCTTTTCAGACCCATTCAGATTGTGAAGTGATCCTGGCCCTCTACCAGAAACAAGGGTTCGGCTTTCTGGATCAGCTGAACGGCATCTTTGCCTTCGCGCTCTATGATGCGACCAGTAACAGCTATCTCATCGCCCGTGATCACATGGGTATCATTCCCTTATATATGGGATGGGACACCAACGGCAATTTCTATGTGGCTTCTGAGCTGAAAGCCCTAGAGGGGGTTTGCAGTAGGATCGAGACTTTTCCTCCCGGACATTATCTGTCCAGCCAGGATGGTGAGGTGAAATCATGGTATCAGCGTGATTGGATAAATTATGAAGCGGTGAAGGATGCCAAGAGTGACATCGCTGCACTTAGAGAAGCTCTGGAGGCTTCTGTACACAGACAGCTCATGTCGGATGTGCCTTACGGTGTGTTGCTATCAGGCGGTCTGGATTCTTCAATCGTGTCGGCTGTGGCAAAAAAATACGCTGAGTTCAGAATAGAGACCCATGATCAGTCCAAAGCCTGGTGGCCCCAGCTTCACTCTTTTGCAGTGGGCCTTGAGGGCTCACCTGATCTGACTGCGGCCCGCAAGGTTGCAGAACATATCGATACGGTCCACCACGAGATCCTGTTCACTATCCAGGAAGGCATGGATGCCCTCCATGATGTGATCTACCATCTGGAAACCTATGATGTCACCACTGTCAGAGCCTCCACACCCATGTATCTGTTGGCCCGTGCCATCAAGGCTATGGGAATCAAAATGGTGCTCTCCGGTGAAGGTGCTGATGAGATCTTTGGCGGTTATCTCTACTTTCATAAGGCACCCAGTGCCCAGGCTTTTCATGAGGAGACGGTACGCAAGCTCGGCAAACTGCATCTCTATGATTGTCTGCGAGCCAACAAATCACTGGCGGCCTGGGGAATTGAAGGCAGGGTTCCTTTTCTGGACAAGGAATTCATGGATGTGGCCATGGGCTTGAACCCTGAGGACAAACTCATCAACGCTGAGCGGATGGAAAAATGGATCCTCCGAAAAGCCTTCCAGGATTACCTGCCTGAGAGTGTTGCCTGGCGTCAAAAGGAACAATTCTCAGATGGGGTTGGGTACAGCTGGATCGATAGTTTGAAAGCCCTGGTTGAAAAAGAGGTGTCGGACAAGAAAATGGCCAATGCTGCGTTCAAGTTCCCTATCAATACACCTCGGACCAAAGAGGAGTACTACTATCGCAGCATTTTTGCTGAATACTTCCCATCAGACTCGGCGGCCAGCACGGTCCCCTCGGTTCCCTCGGTGGCTTGCAGCACACCTGAGGCCCTGGCCTGGGATGCTTCTTTTCAGAATCTGAATGATCCCTCGGGCAGGGCGGTGAGTACGGTCCATGAGGATGCCTATAAATAGGATTGCTGACAGGGGTTAAGATCTATTTGCCTGCTTGATTTGTTGGCGCTTTTCATTATTCTTTATAATTATGAGAACATGCAAGGGTTTTGATCAAAGCCATAGCAGGTTGTCGGTATTGTGTCTAATCTGGCTGATCCTGGCCCCTCTCCTCTTGAATGGTCAGGATACCGGTCCCTCTGCTCTCTTTAGATCCTATGGTGATGCATTGTTACCGATCCGTGTTGAGAATCGCAGGTCACTGGATGAACTCAAACTGACACAGATCGGCGACTTTGCCCGCCTCAGAAAGGCCCGACCCGGTGTGCCCGCACATCTGCATACAGGGATTGACATTTGCAGACCCGGTTCGAACTACGGAAATGAACCGATTTATGCCATTCTTTCGGGGGAAGTCATCAGTGTGCGATATGACGGTGCCTTTGCTCAGATCATTGTGAAACATATGACCAAGGATAGTCTCCCACTCTGGTCTGTCTATGAACATATCAGCGGTATATTGGTTCAAGTGGGTGATCTGGTTTCTCCCGCTCGACCCCTGGCAAGGTTTATGAACCGTGATGAACTGGATCGATATGGGTGGCAGTTTGACCACTTTCACCTGGAGGTGATGCAGACCGAGCCCTATGCATTGATCCCTACTGAACAACATCCTCAGCGCTTTTACGCAAGCTATGCGCTGACCTGCTTCACGGACACTGAACTCCAATCAAAATATCTGGACCCCCTGGTTTTTCTAAGCAATGCGCTTCGTCAATGATCTTGGTTTTTTCCTTTTGGAGGTCCGGTCTGCCTGACCTTTAATGGTTGGAGAATCCTTCACAACGTTTACTTTTTCTGTGTTTAAATCAAAAAGACAAACGTTGGTATTTTTGGGGGACCCTCAGATCCATAGATCTAAGACTTTAAGATGTATTTCTTTGAAGTCATTCATGGGGTCTACTCATTCAGCTCAAATTAGCTAAGGGGAGAAATTCGACCATGAAACGTTTTGTGATTCTGCTTGTGTTCCTGGGTCTATGGGTAGCTTGTTCCAAGGATCAGGAGGGAGCATCTTCTTCTGCCCCTCAAGAGACTGAATCCGCACCTGTTGAAGCGGTGATGGAAGAAGCCGTTGAAGCCGTTACACCGGAAACTGTGAAGCTGGTTGATGGCCAGGAGATCGAGCCAATTGACCTGGGTAGACTTTTGATCTCCACGCCTGGGCGTAGACTCTCCACCGATGCCCATATCGTTTTGGATTTCTCCGATGATGTCGTCCCCAATTACCGGGTAGGTAGTATCCTCTCTGAAAATCCCTTTTCTTTTTCACCCAAGATTGAAGGTGTTGCACGATGGACAAATCGCAGGGAGCTCCATTTCATCCCGGATAACAACCTGGAACCAGGAGTGCCGTATGCGGGAATCCTTGATGGCAGGAAGTTGGTCGGTGAAACCCAAAGCGTGGAAAAGATCAAGTTTGATTTTACCACGGCTGAACAGGAAGTCATGTCCTTTGATGGTGAATTCATCAGCGAGGATGATGGCGATAACATGGTGAGTTATCAGGGGACCCTGCGCTTTGCTCAAACGGTGGATCTTGAGCGTTTGAAAAAGGATCTAAGCTGCCAAAGCAGGGGACGGAACCTGGATGTTGAGATCGAACAATTCGGAGTCCCGAATCAGGTTATGATTACCACAGCAAAAATTCCCCGGGATCGAGAAGGACGGACCTTCGATTTCAGCCTGCCAAAGCGCTATTCGGCAACGGGAGACAAATGGAAGAGCACGGCCTATCTTGCTGCTCTTGAAGTGTTCAAGGTCATCACCAGGATGGAGGGGGATGTGGGAGATAATGGCGACCTCTCCTTTATTTTTCGCTTCTCAGACAGGATCAAACCGGATACCGATCTGTCTGGCTTTGTCAGTGTTAGTCCCAGTCTCGATTTCAAGGTTCGCGTCAAGCGGAAAAGTCTCACGGTTGAAGGACAATTCGAAGCGGGTCGACAGTATACCATCACCCTGAAAAATGGATTGCCATCTGCCTTCGAACCCAAACTGGATGAGGACTATCAAGCTACTGTCAGGTTTAACAATATTAAACCGAGTATCGAGTGGCTTTCAGAGGGTATCTATTTACCCCCGGACAATAACTATCGGCTGCAGTTCAAATCAATCAATGTGAAGCGGGCTCGCTTGAAGATATTTCGGGTACATGCCCAAAATCTGGGCTTTTTTGTTCAGAAAAATGCCTTGAAAGATCTGGACCCAGATGATGGAGATTACTACTACGCAGCCAGTTATGAAGACAAGGATCGGGTGGGTGAGGTCATTTATGATGAGCTCATTGACATCACGGATGATCGCAATGACTGGATCAAGACAGAGTTGGATATGACTCATATTTTTGAAGGGCAGAATAATGCGGTCTTTCTGGTTGATCTGAAATTCGCTAAAAAAGATCTCGTTGCCGAGGCATCCAACTCCATGGACCAGCTGGGACAAAACTATCTGTATTATGCTTCCGAGAGCTATTATGACAATCCTGCCCAGGATGGCTACTATTATCAGAAAGGCAACCTGAGCAAATTGCTTATTTCCACTAATGTGGGGCTGATGCTCAAGCATTCTGAAAGCGGATATGATCTCCTGGCCATCGATCTGATCAAAGCTGAACCGCTTTCAGGTCTCAAGCTAAAGATGGTGAATTATCAGAATCGTGTTCTTGAAAGCGGTACCACCGATGGCAATGGCCTGATCCATTTTAAGGAAAAGGGTCACTACATCTATGGTGAAACCTCTGAAGGGATCGCCATTCTGAGGCTTGACCATCCCGGTTGGGAACTCAGCAGCTTCGATGTGGGCGGTAGAAATCAGCGCTCCGGTGGAACCGATGTGTTCAGTTATACCGATCGGGGTGTTCATCGCCCGGGTGACATGATTCATCTGTCTGCTATCGTGCGGATAAAAAATGAATTACCGCCGGCAACATTGCCCATTAAACTGGAGGTCCACAACACCCTGGATCAAGTGGTCCACCGCACCAGTCTTGCCGCTGGTCCCAATGGACTCGTACATTTTCCCATTCAAACCAATGGCAGCGATCCAACCGGTGCCTGGCGGGCCATCATCACGGTTGGCAGTCAGGAATTCACCCATCCCCTGAAGGTTGAGATGGTCAAACCGGTGCGGTTGAAGACTGACATCGAAGTTGACACGGAAATGCGCCATCCCCGTAATTATCTCAAGGCCAAGGTGGTCTCCCGGTATCTGTTTGGAGCACCTGCGGCCAACCTGAAGATGGAGGCCACGGCAACAATCATTCCTCAAAAACTCGAGGTCAAAGGGTTTGATGGCTACGTTTTTGACAACCCCATCACATCCTTTGATGTCCGTGACCTGGATGTTTTCTCCGGTCGACTGGATAGCAATGGTGTGGCCCATATCAGTCATCGCCTGCCTGACTTGAATAAGGCAAGTTCAGTCCTGGATGTGATAACCCGAACCAAGGTGTTTGAGAAGGGTGGAAATTTCCAGGAAAGCAGTGCCTTCACAAGGGTCCATCCCTTTCCCCACTATGCCGGATTTAAAAATGTGTTCAAGGGTCGGTCGGTAAAACGAAATGAATCGCACAAGATTCCCATTGTTGTGGTAGACCCTGATGGAAACCGCATTCCCAATCAAGCCATTCGTGTCAGAACCTATGTCAACCGGCATTACTGGTGGTGGCATTATAACCGCAATGACCGGCAGGATTTTCGCCACAGAACCGGCACCTATCTGGTCAGTGAGAAGAACTATACAAGTATCGATGGTGTGATCGAGCATACCCTCAGTGTGGAAGATTGGGGCCGCCATTATTTCGAAGTAACCGATATGACCAGCGGTCACTCAGCCGGCTTCTACTTCTATGCGTCCAGTTGGGGTTCACGTGGCTCCGGTGATGCGTCTGACTTTGAAAATCATTTGGCCATCACTTTGAACCGGGATGTATATCAGCCCGGGGATGAAATTGAAGTTGGCTTTGAATCCGCATCCAAGGGGATGGCGATTTTGACGGTGGAACAGGGTGATCGCATCCTGTCTCGGCAGTGGAAAAAGCTGGAGGGTCCCCACACGGTCTTCAAAGTTTCAGCCACAGAAGCCATGATGCCCAATGCCTATGCCAGCATCAGCATGGTTCAACCCCATGGTCACAATGAAAATGATCTGCCCTTCCGGATGTATGGGGTCGTGCCCATCATGGTGGAACAAGCCAGCTCCCATCTGGCCCTGGAGTTGAATGCACCGGCAGAGATCAAACCTATGGAAAGCTTTACAATCCAGATCACCTCCCGAGCTGAAGAATCGGCCAGCTATACGGTGGCTGTGGTGGATGAAGGCTTGTTGAGTCTCACTGACTTCAAAACCCCCAGACCCTGGGATCATTTCTTTGAAAAACTGCGTCTGGCCGTCAAAACCACGGACAACCTGAACCAGATCATCGGTGCGCTGTTTCCTGATGTTGACAAGTACATCTCCATTGGTGGCGGATTGGCTGAGCGTTCCAAAAAGCAAAATGAAGACAGCGACAGCAAGCGCTTCAAACCAGTTGCCCTGTTTAAGGGCCCCATTGTCATTGAGCCTGGGGTCACCCAGGAACTGAGCTTTGATATGCCCAACTATGTTGGAGAGGTCAGGGTGATGATTGTTGGTGCTGGAGGAAACAGCTATGGTCACATAGAGGAATCCATTCCCGTCAAACAACCATTGATGATCCTCTCCACTCTGCCACGGGTCTTGCGCCCCAATGACTCATTTGCTTTGCCAGTATCGGTCTTTGCAAATGATGCTTCCATCAAGGAGGCACGCATCAGTGTGGAAAGTACATCAAACATCAAGGTCATGGGAACCCAGCAGAAGTCGCTGAGTTTTGTCCGTCCTGGTGAGAAGGATGTCACCTTCCAGCTTCAGGTTGGCGAAGGGATCGGTACCGACACCATTACCGTAATTGCTGTCTCTGGTACCCACAAGACCAGCACCCAAACGTTTATGCCCATTACTGCGCCCAATCCCTTTGTAACAGAGGTCCAAAGTGAGATCATCAAGAGTAAATCCAAGGTGACCTTCACCCCTGAGGCTTTTGGCTTGGCCGGAAGCAATCGCTCCTGGCTCACATTGTCGCGTATTCCAGACATTCAGCTGGACCGGAGAATGAACTATCTTATTCGTTATCCATACGGTTGTATTGAGCAGACCACATCTGCGGTTTTCCCCCAGTTATTTTTGCCATATCTCATGGATTTGGAACCTCGGCGCGAGGCACGGGTCAATGAGATGATCAATGCAGGGATTAAGCGTCTGGCAAGTTTCCAGACAAGCAAGGGCTTTTCCTACTGGCCTGGAGGGAACACAGTTTCAGGTTGGGGAACCAACTATGCTGGACATTTTCTGATTGAGGCCAAAGCTCTTGGATATCATGTGCCGGATCATCTTTGGAAGCACTGGATCAAGTCCGCTAGATCTTCTGCCAGGGATATAGATGAAAAAAGACTGAGGGAGGCTGCCTATCGTCTGTTTCTGCTGGCATTGGCAGACGAACCCCATGATGGTGGCATGAATCTTATGCGTGAGAATTATGAGAAAAAAATGGACGACCTTTCCAGGAAACTGCTGGCCGCAGCCTTCTATCTGGCAGGTAAAAAGGATGTGGCGCGGGAGATTGATGCCCATCGTTATCAGTTCACCTCTGAAAGGGAGACAGGAGGTAGTTACGGATCAGGTCTCCGCGACATGGCCTTTTCAGCTTATCTATCCGTTAAAATGGAAGACTTGGAAGGTGCAGCTCTCCTGATCAAGGACGTGGTGGATCGACTGCAGAAAGCCACCTGGTATTCCACTCAGGAAGTGGGTATGTCTTTGCTGGCTTACGGCACCTTGTATCGCAACAGTGATCTCAATTCAGGTGATGCGTCCTTCACCATTCAATATGGTTCAAAGGCACCGATACAAATGAGTCTGCAGTCTTCCAGCACCAGTCTTCCCATGGATGACTATTTTGGTCAGGAAGTGACCATCACTTCTCAGGTCAAATCACCTATCTTTGCATCCCTGTTCACTGAAGGTGTGCCTCTGGATGACCGCATTCAGACCGAATCTTCTCATCTGTATTTATCACGTCAATTTTATGATGAAAAAGGAAACCCAACACAGGTTGCCACCCTTGAACAAGGGAAGGCCTTCTGGATGATCCTCACCGTAAGTAGCCCTGATGGAAAAAATCTGGATGAGGTGGCCTTAAGCGCCATGCTTCCAGCTGGCTGGGAAGTCATGAACCTGCGTGTCACGGGGGAACAACCCCCACAATGGGTCAAGGATATGCGTCTCAGCGAAGGCGATTTTATGGATATCCGGGATGATCGGGTAAACTGGTTCTTTGATCTTCGAGGAAACCGCAAGCAGCATTTTGGGGTAAAGATCAACCCCACTTTCAAGGGGACATATCGGTTTCCTCCCATCTCAGTGGAAACCATGTATTCACCTGAATATTATGCTCGCATCCGAGGGGTGGAAGTCATTGTGAAGTAGACAAATGCGCTTCCCTGGTTTCATAGAAAAGGGGCTTCGATTCAGCGGATTGAAGCCCTGGAGCAGCGTTCGGTTTTTTCGAGCCGTCATGTTGGTTTTTATACTTTGGCTTCTCTTTCCCATGGGTGATCTGTTTCCTCTGGATTATTCTACCCTCATATTTGATCATGAGGGAAAATTATTACGGTTTACGCTGGCCGATGATGAACAGTATCGAGCGCCCCCTCTGGGCGAACGCCTTCCTGACAAGTATGTCCAGGCCGTCCTGACCTGGGAAGATAAGCGTTTCCACCGGCACCCCGGCGTAGATCCCCTCGCCATGATGAGAGCTCTGGTTCTTAATCTTCGCTCCGGAGGACGGGTCAGTGGTGGCAGCACGATCACCATGCAGGTCATTCGACTATCGCGGCCTCGCTCGCGGACCTACGTCAACAAACTGAGGGAGGTGCTCCTGGCCCTCAAACTGACCCTGCATTCAAGCAAGCAGGTAGTTTTAGACACCTATGCCAACCATGTCCCCATGGGCGGCAATGTGGTTGGTATGAGCACAGCTTCCTGGTGCTATTACGGAAAGCCCGCCCAGGAATTGACCTGGTCTGAGGCTTGTCTATTTGCCGTCCTTCCCAATTCACCAGCCCTGTTGAACCTGCAAATAGGAAGGGAAGAACTCAGGGATAAGCGGAATCGCCTTCTAGCGCGCTTGCAGAAGTCTGGTCTTATGGACAGCACCACCCTCTTGCTGGCCCAAGCTGAATCCCTGCCTGCCGGTCATTTCAAATTACCATTCGAGGCCCCTCATTTTGCGCAGCAGATAATCAATGCAGCAGGCGGTGGCATTGTAAAGAGCAGTTTGGACCTAAGATTACAGGAGACCGTGGAAGGAAGATTGAAAGCCCATCATGCCTACCTTAAGAGTCGAGGGATTGCAAATCTGGCAGTCCTGGTTGCTGAGACTCAAACAGGTAAGGTCCGGACCTATATGGGATCACAGGATTTTTTTGATAACGCCGCTCAGGGTCAGGTTGACGGTATCAGATCCCGCAGGAGTACGGGAAGCCTTCTCAAACCATTTCTGGTTGCCAAAGCGCTTGACCGGGGGCCCTTTACCATCGATTCTCAAATTCAGGATGTGCCCACATATTTTGGGACCTTCGCACCCCAGAATGCTTCCAAGACATACTCAGGCTCCGCCAGCATCAATGAGTTATTGGTAAGCTCACTGAATATTCCGGCCGTCCGGCTGCTCAACACCATTGGTGTCAGTGATTTTTATGACATGCTCCTTGATCTTGGCTTTACCGGGTTATTCAGGGGCGCTGATGGATACGGGCTGGCTTTGATCCTGGGTGGAGCAGAAGCCTCCTTGTGGGAAATGGTCCAGGCTTATGTAGAGCTGGGCCGTCTGGGCGAACCGGTTGAACTTTCCTTATTCGAGGGGGAAGGCAGCGTTTCCAGACGTCCAAGGAGCATGAGTCGGGGCAGTTGTTTTCAAGTAATTTCAGTCCTGCAAAACTTAACCCGTCCCGGCAGTGATCATTACTGGCAGAATTTTAGTTATCAGATTCCTGTATCCTGGAAAACGGGAACCAGTTACGGTCAGAAGGATGGCTGGGCCATAGGGTTGACACCTGAATATACAGTCGGAGTCTGGGTTGGAAATTTTGACGGGGAAGGGAACCCGGAGCTGGGCGGCGCTCGCTCCGCCGGTCCCATTCTTTTTGACATTTTGAACAATATTTCCGGATCAGAGAGTGTTGAACCCTTCGAAAAGCCCGAGATGGATCTACGGTTTATCGAGATATGCGCTCAAAGCGGGTACCCAGCAGGTCGCTATTGTCCTGAAAAACAAGTGGCTGAAATCCCTTCAAAAAGCCATGTCAGCGGCACCTGCCCCTTCCATAAACGATATATTCTGGATAAGGTCACGGGCGAAGATGTCTGTTCCTTATGCTGGGGTGGGTCTGATAAAGTGGAGTGCGTACTCTACATCCAACCACCAGCTGTCCAAAAAGTGCTGCAGGAGAAGGGACGCGATCTGGTCTTGCCACCCAAGCATCGATCAAACTGTAGTTCCATGCAGCATGCCGATGGCTTGCAGCTATTGTATCCGCTGCACAACATCACGGTCTTTGTCCCCAGGAATTTTGATGGCTCTTATGAAAAGATTCTACTTGAAGCGCTCCACCCTCAGCCAAGTGCCCATTTGTTCTGGATCATGGATGAGGTGATCATCGGTGAAACAGATTCTCTGCACACCCTGGCCATTGACATGCCCCAAGGTCAACATTGGCTGACCATAATGGATGAAGAGGGTAACAGCAAAACTATAGGGTTTGAATCTTTCCGGAACGAGAGCAACGCGTCACGGGAATAAAGTTTTGTCCAGGTGTCGATAATTTGTGCCCGGTGTGTTTGAATAGAACGGTCAAGGGCTTTGCCGTGATGTTTTACAAAAGATTGTCAGATCAATAATTGACTTCGGCACTTAATTTGCAGGTGATAAATTCATGGCAAATTGAACGGAGGGGGCAATCTCATGGGCTCATCAAGCGTTTATAAGTGTCGTCACTGTGGTCACCGCTTCATAAGTATGGGGGGTGGAAATATTGTTGTTTCAGGTTGTACTGAAAGTCATCTCTGTCAGGATTGTAACACTGTTTTTGAGCGTCTCATCAAATCAGGGGATTATAATTATAAAGAAGGTGACCCAAAGGAAAACCCAAACTGTGCCCAGTGTGATTCCCTGAACATTTTGCCTTGGAAACAGTCTGATGGATGTCCTCTCTGCCAGGGCGGCCTAAAAGCAACCCCCACCTGTTGTGAGGTTGTTTAATCTACCAATCCATGTTCCTGTAGTTCTTCAAAAAACTCGCTGATCCCATATTTTGGATCATAGCCCATCCTTGCCCTGGCTTCTGAAATATCTAAGGAATAGGGTCTGATAGCTGTGTCGATACCGGCTTTTTGTGCTGCGTTCACAAACTGAGGGTAAGCGGTCGAAAAACTACTGCCAGGTCCATTCTCATCCCAGTGTTCAAGAACCGCAGCAGAAAAGCCGGGCACACGATCAATGTTCAAGCAGACGGTGTCGCTACTCGAAATGATTGAAGTATAATCAAGAGACTGGATTACGGCCTGGGCTACATCATGGATATGAACGGCACCCGGCCAGAAGCGATGGGCCCATTGGTAGATGTCTGAATAGACTTGTCTGTTCCAGGCTGGGATAAAAGCCCGTGGTCTCAGAATAACCGCTCTCAGATTGTGCTGCCCCTGAAAATGGGTGACCGCCTGCTCAGCAAGTCGTTTTGTAAATCCATAGGTGCCAGAGAGTTTTGTCACACTGCTGCTGGAAATATGAACCAATCGGGTAACACCCTGATCGATCATCGCCTGGAGCAGGTTATGGGTTCCATTCACATTCAGATCCCAGAATTCCTGACGTGTCTTCCAGCCTCTGGCTTCATGGATCCCGTGCCAGGCGGCAATGTGAATCACAACATCTATCCCTTCCAGAGCACTCAGGATATCCTGCGCCACGAGAAGGGAACCACAAAAATAATTGGTCCCTGGCGATGTGTTTCTTTCAATATCAAACACTCTGGGGTTGTGACCCCGCTTCACCAATTGGGGTAGCAATACCTGCCCAAGATCTCCTGCACCACCGGTCAACAAGACATTCATCGCCTATCATCCTCTTTGTGTTCAGTGTGGAAATACTTCCGTTTAGATATTAAGAATTCTTCGCTTCCATCTTACAGATTTCTGTTTTACCTAAAAGCATGTGGTGGGATGATGACTTCAGTCTGGATGATGACAAGGACAAAACCTATTCCTTCAAGGAAATGGTTTCTGGTGTATACCCCTTTGTCAAGCCCTATGGGCGGACGTTCATCTATGCACTGATCTGGGCGCTTTTCGGTGTGCTGCTGGTCTTGATCCAACCCATCATCCTAAAAAGGATCATCGACCAGGATATCCCATCAGGAGATTTCAGTGGACTGGTCAAATCCGCCACCCTTTATCTCATTACCATGGTTCTTTCGGCCGTGTTTGGATTTTACAGCAACTGGATGGCACAAAAGGCGGGCATTTTCGCTGTCAATGATCTGAAGTCATCCCTGTTCAGTCATGTCCTGAAGCTGGGGCTCCCGTTTGCAGAATCCACCACAACGGGTCAATTGGTTAGCCGCATCGAATCAGATCCCCAGCGAATCATTGCAGTAACATCGACCATGGCCCAGCGACTGCTCATGAGTTTTGGGATGATCATTGGCGCCTTCATCATTCTGGCTTCTGTGGATATGCGATTCCTGGTGATTACGCTGGCAATTTTCCCGCTGGTCATCTTCGGAGCCTGGTTCTCATTCAGTTACTTTCGACCCTATTTTAGGAAAGACCGAGCAAATTTCTCCAAGATGATCGGGGTGTTGAGCGAATTTGTTCGGGCGGCCGGGATTCTTCAAGTGTTCGATCGAACCGC
>JGI10211J34971_10003269_pt1 | contig 13027 bp, 2 predicted proteins | sample Etolagsediment_FD_34971 | JGI IMG/M metagenome (IMG submission 34971) | reverse complement strand
TTTTCTCCAATAGTGCGAGTAAGTTCCTGTCCAAAAAGTTCAATGACGGCATGAGTACCGGCAGGAAGAAGGAAATCATCAAGGGGATAGGCAATGACGCGCACTCCGCTGTTTTCCAAGAATTCATACCGCAATTCAAGTTGGGCCACATCCTCCGAAAGCGCCAGAGAATCCACAGAGACATTATCATTCCAATACAATTCCATCTGAAATCCCCGTACTGATTCTTCCGTGCTCATATATATCCTTTGTATACTATTTCCTCCCCGATACAAATCACCCATATCTACCCAAATAGTACCATAGAGAGATAGATTTAGATCCAGATGGACATCACCCATGGAGATACAATTTTCCAGGATACAGTCGACAACAGCTATAATATCCAGGATATCCACTGTACCATCGAAATTTGTATCGGCACAATGGAGTTGATTAGACGTCAGTGGGTGATCGGTCTGTATAAACAGAACCATCTGGGTGACATCCAGCAGATCCAATACACCATCTACCATTACATCACCTACCATCTGGTGGTATGACCATGCTCCCTGATCTGCCCGGCTATAGTCAATATCTGTAAGCAGCGGATCTCCCGCATCAATACAGGGGCTTCCCCAGTTGAGGTGTAAGTCACCCATCTCCGGATCTGAAAACATTGGATCATGCGGGCCATCAGTACTGTGTGCAAAATTATAAAGTAAATCCCCATCGTGTTCGTTCAATTCAAGTGGAGAATGCTGGGTATACAAAATAGAATTTTGAACAGAAAGATCAGTATTGGAATGGTTGTGCGCATCCAGGGGTGCCCCATTCCAGAATATACCTGTATCGCATTGTGCTATTGTGCAAAAATCTAAATACACATCCCGGGATGTAGTAACGGCTGACATGTCTGACCAGAAACCAGTACTAAAGCGGCTAATTTCTGTTCGTTCAATCAGACCGTAACCACCCGTGTTAAATACACCATATCCTGAACCATCGGCACCAATGAGTCTACAGGAATTCAACTCAAACCGGCCAGATGTCACAATAATTCCCGTCGATAAACCGTTGACGGCTACATTATTCATCTCCAGATGTGCTTCATCAACCTGTATTAGTGAGGACTGACCTGCTGATATTTCGCAATTGGTCAAACTCAGTTCAGCATCCATTGACATCAAAATTGAGTCAAAATCATAAAGCGCAACGGATTGCATATCCACATGGGCTCCATCAGAGATACTGATTTGACCTCCGTTAATGATACTGCCATTCGAGAATCTCTGCTGCGGTTCCTCACCACTTTGGATATTGATCTCGTTGAATCCTGATATATTGAAATCAGATAAATTGAAACTACCCAATTGAAAATCATATTCACATATAATTTGATCTGCATTTTCCCAGTTGACATTGTACCCACTGAAATCGCCGGTCAGTAAGATATTGAAGCCATCCAGGAGATCAGGTGCTGACCAGGTTACAGGTTGTTGCTCAGTACCCTGCAATGTCAACGATCCAGCCACCTCCAGGAATCCGTCATCAAGAAAATTGATTTGAGTCCCAGCTGGCATCGTCAGCCAGTCATTCTCAGAGATGATCAAACTGTCAAGAGCCAGCAAGTTTTTCGCGGAAGGAAGATATATGGGACCCAGCTGTGCGCCATCGTTAAGGATGGTGAATTCGGTTGATCTGGCTGCGGGTTCGTCAATATTCACACCGCTGCCCTGCCAGGTATTGAATTCCCAGAGCTGTTCATCATTGATGACATATCTGGGTGCGGAGATAGAAAATGTATCCGGAAACACAGAGTAAGCGCCATTAAATAATTCAACCATGCTGTTTGACCAGGACTCTAAATCCTCATCGTACGACCAAACATTGTCCAATCGGCAGACCACATCTGCAGGAGCAGAGAAGAAAAGGGTTATTGTGCTGTCGTATTCTGCTTTTAGAACGGGTGGTACTTCATAGTCAGAGAGTGCCTCGCGAAAAATGATCGGCGTGTTTTGCCAATTTTCTGGATCCAGGATAATCGCCAGTGCACTCTGGTCGTCACTGTCACCCTCAGCCGTGGTCATTTTCCAGCGTCGAAATCGCCAGGATTTTCCGGTCACTTCATCGTGATAATGAGATTGAGTTCGAAGAGAATAATAGGGCATTAAAATTAAGTCTGCCATTCCGGCTTCTGCGAAAACCTGGAGATATCCGTCAGCATTCGTCGAACTGGAAAGAGGTCTGAACTCAGCTGGCTGTGAACCATCTGGATCAATGTGCCAGGGATTCAAAAACTCCACTTCTATAGGTATGGGGATATGCACTGTTAGGTCATGGATCATTTCGAAATGAGCAATTTCTGTACGGTGGTAGCCCGTACCTGAAAATGAATGGCGCCAGAAATAATCCTGTGGATTTGAATTCCAATAGCGGAATTTACAGTCCAAATCAGGATACAAAGTATACTCTGGAAATGTTGTATAGGTTGAACAAGCTGCCAATTCTACATGTGAGCCACTGGGCACCCATTGGCCTGTTTCCAATATGCCTAGGAATGTGCCTTCCATATTGGATCCATTATAGTGGTTTGAGATGTAAATGCCAGCAGGAGGCTCTTCCATGTTTTGGGATAGGAATGCAATTGTCAAAGCATTCAGATCGGCGTGATATCCAGTTTCAGTTTGTGAAAAGATGAAATCAAATCCTGATGACTCGAAAGATGTGATGGATAGCTGGTCGGTGAAAACCACTTCTTGCAGATCAAGGGCAGACCAGGTAGGAATGAAAACGGGATCGAAATGACAGGTTAGCGTTATATCCCATAATTCTACAATCCCCAGATCAAACTCATTCCAGAAAGTACCTTGAAAATCAGCCTTGAGTGAACCGGGACCGATATCGAAAGCTGAGCATGGAATCTGGGATTCTGTATTAGATTCTCCCAAAATCTCAGTGTTCAAGGTTACCAATGGATCACCCAGCATATCTACCGGATATGCCGAAGAAAGCTCCCCATTGCTAATGGCAATATTGGTCGATAGATGGGGATAACCATCTCCATTGAGTTGATTCAGTTCATCAAAGAAGGCATTGAATTCGCTGCCGTGCCCATCCAGAAGGGGCGGATCATAAATATTCTGCATTAATAATTGACGAGCGGCAACACTGGAGAGCATCGTTTGAAAATGATCGACAAAATCAAACAGATTGGGATTCAACTGGTAGATGACCTGCTGCAAAGTAAAATTGACATTTGCACCTTGTTGGGGAGCGTCCAGAGAGATGAACAAATGAACATTATGATTTACACCTTCTGCCTCTGCGGCGGCCAGCGCATAGCGTGTCACTACACCTCCCATTGAGAATCCAATCGCAATTGTATTTTCACCTGGATTGTATTCACTTATCTGATTCAGGGCACCTCGCACTACCTCTGCATTCGAACGCATATCTCCACCTCCGTCTGAAAAATTCAAGATGGTCAGATCATATTCATCCAATGGTAATTCTTCATGCAGGCTATTGTATAGGAGATGGAAGTATGTACTTGGATAGTATTTATTTAATGGGTCAAATCCTTCAACCAGAAGAACAGGAGACCTTCCAGGTCCAAGGTCAGGTCGTAGTCGAACCAAATTATCTCCTTCGGGTGTTGCATATACTTCCGGGTCAGGATAAATGGTAATTGGAATTTCACGATGCAATGTGAAGGTTTCACCCAGAATACTGGAGTATTCCAGTTCAAGTATGATCACTGCCTCCTCATAGTATTCATTATCAATGGGAGGGTAGGTGAAAGTGCTGGTGACAATTGCGTTGTTGGTCCAACCGACTTCCCAATTGCCATCTCCATTTAGATCCAGTCGAAGCCGGGAGAGCCCGTAGAAATTTCCCTGGTCATCCCATAGATTGAATTCACCCGACTGCGTATTGATTATAACGGAAAAATTCTCCCGAAAGGTATACGGGTGTTCCACCCCAATTTGTACATCACTGCAAGCCTGATTGGGATGATCAGTCAGTTGATAATGATCAATCCCTGTATTGCCGAGTAAATACAATTGATGGGTTTTATCAAGATTTGAGGGGACTCCTGGGAAGAGTGTAAATTGCGGAATCTGACTGAACAGTACACTGAACAGCAGCGGGATAATAATATAAATCATGCGAAATACTCCTATGCCGATGGCAGTTTTGGGCCTGAAGCGACTTCTCTGCTATCGTGTGTTGTAAATATATGGTTGTTTTTTTAGTCTGTATTATTCACCAGACTTTGTGATGAGATGATGGTGATGGTTGATTATGCAAGGCATACGTAGAAAAATGAGCGAAGTTGTTGTAGTACATTGAGAACATTTTTCGAGTATAACACAGCAGAATTGACCAGACTTGTCCGTCCTCTGACGGATCCATCTTCGTAATAAATTTCTCGTGAATGATGCAGGTTAGAGCGATAGAATTCGTTTTATTATATTTTCCTCCTATTGGTTATTTATCCGTTCGGTTTGTACTATGATAATTGTATTATCAATCAATGAATTTCCTCCAGCGATCAACTCGTCGTTAAAAAGCCACACTTTTTTATAGGATATTGGCAATGGAATTCCATCCACAGGGAAGAATTCACTCCGGTTCTGTTCCCATAACTGACTGCTTGCTCCGGCCATGATCATATTATCAATCGAGCGGGCGGTAAAGGCAAATATATATGCGAAGAAGTTGGTAGCTGGTATGATTCGTTCCCAATTAGAAGTATCATTACGATTTATCAAAAATATTCCGCAGGTTGTGGCGATCAGTAACCAGTCAGGATGATCAGTCCATATATCGATTAAGTCTCCATTGATCTGATCACTCAGGCAATATTTTGGCTCAGACTGATTCCACGAAATGATATGCTCCCAGCTATTCTCTGTGTTACACAAAATATAGGTCATGCCAACTGGAGTGATATATGCTCCCCATATGAGGTCATCGCTGACATGTATATAGGAATTCAGATTAGCGCCGGCGTCACTGACTACTTCAATGAAGTGGCTCCCAGTCCAACGCAGTCCACTTCCTCTGGTGCCTAATAGTAGCAGATCTCCATTATCGGCCGGAAGCATTTCTTGAATGTAGAGTGGAAAATCCAGGCCTGAACTCACCCAACCACCATCCTCGAGGATGTATGCTCCCACCCCTGCCACCCACACCTGCCCTTCAGGTGATACCCAGACGGAGTTTAACTCTCTGGTTTGCCCAAAGCTATTGGCCAAATAATAATATTGAAATTCGTCGTTAAAATAATGGATGACATTGACAAGAGTATCCTCATGTACGAATTCACCCGTCATCCAGAATTCATCACTTGACACTGAGAAAAGGTCTGTGATGTACCCCGTACTATAGGTAATCAGAAAGTTAAAATTATAAGTTGATGGTTGGGGGAAGGGTAAACATTCACTGCTGTTTATCCCCCCTGCATAGGATCCATCCGGGCATAGTACCGGTTCACAATGGGTGCTGTCAGCGTTAAAAACCGATCCTGGTGGACATTCCCCAGGGCAACAGCCGGACTCACTTTCAGTACAGGTAATCCTTCCTGGTGGACAGGCGTTGCCGGGAATCAACATTTGTTCTGCGTCATCGCAGGAATATCCTAACAGCAGGATTAATAATATTAGCGAAATCCTATTCATACACGCTCCATTTGACAATGCCGGATGGGTTTTTAACATCGTCTCTATAATATTATATGTAATGACATGAATAAATCGGACAAAAAAAACCCCACCTAAAAGGCAGGGCTTTTTAAATCAGACGTCAGAAGCGGATCTTATTTAACCAGCATTATTTTTTGTCTGGCTACATTTTCACCGGCAGTGATGACCACAAAGTAGACACCGCTGGCCTGCATTGAAGCATTCCAGTCTACGCTGTAGTACCCTGGATTTTGAAGTTCATTTACCAATTGAGCCACTTCATGCCCAAGAATATCAAAGACTCTGATATCCACATCAGATTGAGCAGGCAGATCGTACTGTATATGTGTCGAAGGATTGAACGGATTTGGATAAGCACTATGCAGCTGGAACTTTTCGGGAACGACAAATGCACCGGCTTCGATTTCCGTCCCATCCCATCCGGCAATGAGAATGGATTCAAATTCAATTTCACCCACATATTCCATTAAGGGTCCATCAGACCAGGAAGATCCATCCACACTGAAGAGGATCATCGTTGTCTCGTTGGCATGCATCTCCCAACCTTCGGGAACATGGATCTGGGTTATAGCTTCCGGATTGACAATTTCCATCTGGATACCGGCTACTTCACCATCGGCGGCAATTTCAATATGATTTCGATGGATTTCCAAGTTGGCATCATTGATCAGATCGGTACGAATCAGAGTAGTATTCAGGATCATATCAATCAACACCACGATATCCGTAACCGTTGTGGAACCACTTTCGTTCACATCACTGGCCCAGGATTGGTATGCCGTTGGATTGGGAAGTTCAGCCAAGATCATCTGGACGATAATCACTACATCGCTGATATTCCGTCCACCGGAGATATTGATATCACCGCGCAGATAAGGAATCTGATCGCTGCAAGAACCGATAATATCCACTTCCTGTGTTGTGGCCATTTCGATACGGCTGCCGCTGTCTTCAGGAGCAGCACACAATTGGTCACGTTCATCTCCGTAAGGAGCCTGGGTATTATCGGGATTAGGAGTGAATGACAGATTTGTGAGAACACCATTCCCTGCATCCAGCCAGCCATCGCTGTAATGAGAACCCATAATGAGACCGGAATATTCGTTGATTGAGACATTGAATCCGGCCTGCATGGCCCGCCCACCGAAAGCGGATGTGAATTCCAGAATTTCAAGTTCATCTGTGACCTGGAACTGGAAGGCATGCACTGACATGGTGTTCTCCAGACTCAATGAGATAAAGGAACTATTCAGGTTGATCTCATCAAATGTCATTTCGATCACGCAATCGTTTTCAGTATCATCATCACATACTAGACAGTGGTCACGATAAGCAGCACCTCCCCAGACACCGTCACAGTCCATGGCACAGTCGTTGTCGGGATCTTCATCACAGGTACCACAATTATCTGCTTCCGCTGTACCACCCCAGACACCAGCACAATCCTGCTCGCAGGGGTAGAGTCCGGTCTGACCGTCTACACAGTCTCCACAATTATCCACGTAGGCGGCGCCACCCCATATCCCCAGACAGTCCTGAGGGCAGTCATTGCCGGGGTCGTCGTCACATTGGTTACAGTTATCTTCATAAGCACCACCAAAGCAGTCACCATTACAGTCTTTATCGCTGTTGGCAGCGTGACCAGTGGTTCCACCAGAACAAACACCGCAGCCATCGAAGAACGCCGTTCCATCGACAACTCCGTTGCAGTCGGCCTGAGTGATGTTATCAATAACAAAGGTTTCTGTATCAGTATCTTCACCGTCATCTACCGTAACCGTCACCGATCCGGAACTGGATGTTCCGCCCGGAGGTGTCCAGGTGACAAGTCCAGAAGCGGAAACCGTCATGCCAGCGGGTTCATTGCTCAGTGAGTAAGTGAATGAACCGCTGTCTATATCCTCCACTTCCACTTGGTAGGAATATTCCTGCCAGGTGGTGGCATCAGTACCAGCAGCTGAAGTGATTACCGGTGGATCATTAACCGGATTTACAGTGACCTGTATTTCTTCCGTATCCGCATCGCGAATGACACCGTCGTCGACAGAAACGACAAATGATTCCATGCCGCTCCAATTGGCGGGGGCACTGAAAGTCAAGTCGTATCCAACCAGATTCGCAGTGATATCGGTTCCAGTAGTGACATCAAATGTCAGATCGATCAATGGGTTGTCCGGGTCATCCGCATCCAGGGTGATGGTCAGGGTTTCATCCTCATCAAAGTTGAGATTGCCGATGGCCATCAGTGCCGGTGCGTCGTTAACTTCAGAAACTTCCACCGTCACCTGACTGACAGCATTGGATACGCCGTCGCTCACATTGATGACGACGATGGCAATACCAAAAATGTCAGGAGCAGGAGTCAGAGTGATAGTACGTTCCACATCGGTAATGGCAACGGCAGGGTCAACCGAAATATTGGCAATGGGGAATAAAATGGTATTGGATGTGAATACCTCTACGGTGAGGTTTGTCAAAGGATCGGGGTCTGTGGGAGTAGTATGCAGGACAACCGGTTCACGACCGCCGTCTTCATCCACTTCTGTATCACCATCAACGGTGCCCGGAGATGGAGGATCATTCACATTGCTCACCAGCAGACCAAATTCCTGAGCTTCCGATTCTGAATTGTGGGCATCAAAAGCATTGATTTCAAAGTCGAAATCACCTGTGCGGTTCTCGTTAGGTGTAATGGTCACCTGATTCCCGTTCACAACGATATCAAAGTCTTCCTCAAGACCAAGAACATCCACATCAAACGTAAATTCTGTATCTCCATCGGGATCCGTCGCGCTCAGGTTGATGACAATGGGAGTTTCTTCAACCGTCGTGGCGTCTGCCACTGGAGTAACCACGGGAGGATCATTGACAGGATTCACGGTCAGAGTGAAGGTTTCGCTGTCGGCCAAACCTTCACCATCCACTTCAGTTGCAACAACTGTGATGCTGAATACTCCGTTTTTATTAGTACGGGGATCCAGCGTCAGCGAGTTGCCGTCCTGGATGATAGAGATATCCCCGGGACGGGTAGTGGCATAGGTGATCTCCATTTCGTTATCCGGCTCATCGACTTCCACAACCACTACCAACTCATTGTCCTCATCCACAGACTGATCGGGGATGGCTGTGATGATGGGTGGGTCATTGATGGGGTTCACCGACACGGTCATGGTTGCATCTGCCGAAGTATCACCATCATTGTTGGTGAAGTTGAATGTGAAGCTGTCATCTCCATCGAAGTCCTCATCGGGAGTGTAAGTCGCTTCCCAGATCACTACGTTGGCATTCTGCATAGTCATCACGGCAGTTCCCAAAGATCCATTGCTGGGATCACCCATACCGATTGTGCAGGTTCCATCCAGAATGGTACCCAGGTCAACTCCGATCATTGTCACTGTCTGAGGCACATCCTCAGTCACCACCACACCATCGCTGATGGCAATGGGATTGCCGCGGAGCAGATTGCGAGTCCCACCGGGAATATTAAACTCTACCCTACCAATATTGGATTGAGCCGTACCGTCGGTGGCTTTATAGAACAACAGATCTGCATCGGATTCATTCACGTCAAGATAATAAGTGTACGTTCCGTCCCCGTTATCCACAGCATCTCCACCGTACACGCAGGCGCCGCTGGAGGGAATCAGAACGATTTCAAGGTCTTCGCTATCCACATCGGTAGCGCTCAAAGTAAAGACAAAACCATCACCCACATCATAATACATCTCGTCCGTGACAACCGGAGGATCATTTACAGGAATGAAGTTTACAGTGACACTACCTGCACCACTCAGGCCACTCCCGTCAAACGCATTGTAGACGAAAGCGTCGGCATTGTCGATCAATCCGATTGTGCCGCCGTTTGAATCAGGATGGGGAGTATAAGTGACCACGTTCTCAACGATCTCTATATCACCATAAAGCGGGTAATCTGGGTCACCGAAAGCAGGTATGGTAAAGGTCAGGGGATCGCCATCAGGATCATCACCGTCCAATTCAATATCAACCGATCCGTCCTCCATCACAAATACGCTCAAATTCGGAACGACAGGGGCTTCATTTACATTGGTAATGGCAATTACGAAGGTCTGTTCATTGGTAGCTTGCGGTGGCTCTGTAAGGGTTTCTGTCACCCGCAAAGAGAACATATCTGTTCCACCTTGATCTGGAGCGTTATAAGTAAATGTACCCGCCACAGGATCAAGATTCGAAATGGTTCACCTGCAACTGGTTCAAATACAATTGCGAGCTCGGTCGTGTGACCTTCAACATCATCCCAGCTGATCTGGAAATCGATGGTTCCGCCTTCATCAACTGTGAAATCATCAGGCGTAATTCCAGTAATAAAGGGTCTATCATTTACTGGAATCACTTCGAGTGATATGGTGGCTGGTGCAGAGGTGGTTGTGCCATCATATACGGTGTACTGGAAGCTGTCCGGACCAGAGTAGTTGACGTTGGGTTCATAGATAAATGCGTTGTTGGCTCTTGCCGGAGTAAGGGTTCCAAAATCTACATCGTCAACGATGGCAAATACCAGGTTTTCATCCGGTGTATCTGAATCCAGCGCGATAAGAGTGATCAGAGCTTCTTCATCCTCCATCAGATCATAACCATCGTCCACTGCCTCGGGTGCATTATCGGTGGCGATGACTTCAATGTAAATCTGGGCATTGTCATTCAGGCCTTCATGCCCTACTGTATACACAAAGTTGTGGACACCGATAAATCCTGGCGGTGGGTTATAGGTAATCGAGAGGTCACCGTTCCAGACCATATCCTGACTGGGAACAATGGAATAGAAGTACAAATCACCGCCATCCGGGTCCGATGGATTCAATGTGGCATCCAGATCGAAAGTGAGGGGTGTGTCTTCAGGTGTGGTGAGGGCAAGCATATCATTTGCAATGGGGGTCTGACAACTGGAGCCATTGCCGTTACATACACCACAGACATCGTTCACTGATTGACCAAAACAAACACCGTTACAATCGGGGCCATCGTTATACGTGTATCCCGGAGGTGCATTTGAGTCGTCAGAGCAAACATTACAGACATCAATTGTATTGGTGAAACATAGTGGCAGGGGATCGACGTTGTTATCCACATGCAACGGACCCACATTGGCAGCGCAGACCAGGACAGCATTACCAGCTCCCAGTCCATCGCCATCGATATCAAGCCAATAGGAAGTAGGCAGGGGCTCGTTGCACCCGCAGCCCACATCAAGGTAATTGGGTTGCAAACCCGTTGTACCGCCCACACAGGCACCACAGTCATCAATGAAGGCAGTTCCGTAACATACATCTGCACAGTCCATGGAATCATTCCAGGTGCGCCCGGTGTTTCCACCGACGCATACGCCGCAATCATCGACCACGGCCAATCCATTGGGATCACCGTTGCAGTCAAATCCGCAGGGCGCTAATCCAGTGCTGCCACCGACACATTCACCGCATTCATCGACGTAGGCGCCGTAGACATATCCCTGGACTTCCTGATTCGCACCTGTTGGCGTGGTGGGATGGCAGATGCCAAAACAGTCCATTTCACTGTTTGGTTCGTTGTCTGAGGTACCGCCTGAACACTGGCCGCAATCATCCCAGTCCGCCAAACCGTAGGGGATACCCATACAGTCAATGGGGCAGGGATTAAGACCGGTTGTTCCGCCGACACATTGCTCACAACCATCATAATAAGCAGAGCCTTCACAAACACCAGCACAGTCTGGGGTGGCAGGACCACCGATAACACCGAGACAGTCACCGATTCCCACGGTAATTTCCACTGGCAGGACTTGTTCTAGATCAGAAGAGAAAGTGGCCACAACAGGCATAAGTTGCGGGAAAGGATTGGAATAGAGTCCAAAGATGGTCAATTCTGATACATAGCCGCTGGTAATCAGATCTTCCGGACCATCTCCGGGTGACATCGTATAAATCTGAATTCCAGTTTCAGTGTTGGTTAACTGGAAGCCACCGGCTGTCTGTCCTACTGGATATTCCTGGCTATTTGACTCAGTAATATTGGCCACAGCGTTGAGAGTGGCACCGTCATTTTCAAAGCCAAACACTGTCAGTTCAATAGCAACCTCGGAAATACCGCCCCAAGGCTCTTCAATGGTAATCCCGCCGGCTCCGATAACATCACCTGCTATTAGATTGGCAAAATTGAAGTCTCCAGCGAGATCGATGGTAAAATCTACAATATCCACTTCAAAGCGTTCTTGCCATACAGTGAGTGTCAGATCGGCAACCTGCCAGGCTTCGTAGGTCGATAATTCTACTATAAATTCCGGATGGAATCCACAATCATTGGTGGGTATAGGATCGCAGTAACCGCAGTCATCAAAATAAGATGGTCCACCGGGAACACCGGAGCAGTCATTGTACATCATCTCTATGGAATCACTGGCAAAGTCACCATTGACAGCTAAAAATTCTGCTTCAACGGTCGTGAACAATTCTTCCAGATTCACCAGCCCCCCAAAGAAATACAGTTCCAGACGATAGGCGTTGGTCAATGGATTCCCAGGATACCAGAAATACTGGGCTTCCATGACTACCTCACCTTCACCAAGATCCGTGGCAGTCATCATAGCCAGGATATCGCCTTCATCTATATTGTCCCAATGGCTTTGCACGACTTCAGCATATATAGTGATCACACCTTCCCGATCAGGCATCATGGCTGCATAGAGCTCAATCCACACATTTTGGTTGATGGGGAGATAGGGACGAATGACTGAAAGACCACCTTCACCAACCATCATTCTGTCTTCAAGATCGATGTCGAGATTAAGTGCTCCAGGAATTGTTAAAATGGATGAGGTAACATCCGGCTCACCCCAGTTCTGATTCAATTGCAGATAGAAGGGTGTATCTTCACCCTGATCAAGATTTAAAGCCTCAAAATCAAACCAGGGAGAAAATTCGGTGTGGATATTGGGAGCAATCACATTCATCCAGTCGTAATAATTCCCCACCCGTGTATATACACCGGGACGCTGTGGCAGGGCACAACCTTCACCCCAGCTGACAATCTCGGCTAATTCCCAACGATCCTCAGCTTCATTGAAGACCATCAATGGCCCCCCGCTGTCACCTTGACAGGAATCAACACCACCTTCATCGATACCTGCACAAATCATGTTTTCGGTGATATCCCCATTGTAATGATCTGCATCATTACAAATTTCCCAAGGAACGATGGGCATATCCACTTCCATCAAGACATCCGAAGGAGGACCACCCCAGGCAACATCACCCCAACCCAGTACGCGAGCTGTACCTTCTAAATCCAAAGTTTCATCACTGATCAAAGGCAAAGTCTCTTGT
>JGI10211J34971_10003267_pt1 | contig 13033 bp, 9 predicted proteins | sample Etolagsediment_FD_34971 | JGI IMG/M metagenome (IMG submission 34971) | reverse complement strand
AGAGAGTTTTTATCTCATTACTGAAAATGATAGACTCATTCCACAAGAGTTTTTACTTTTTGAAAATAGCGGAAGTGATGATTTAGAAGATTTTGTAGATGGAAGTTTCTCTAAAGCACGGATCACCTTCAAACTTCCATGGATGGAAGCAGGAGAGTATGCAGAGATCAGTGACAAGGTAACAAGCTTGCTTAGTGAAGGTCTAGGAGACAAGGTAGAGATTACGGTGACTGGTATGGTACCACTTTTTCAGCGCACACTAAGTGCCGCAATGAGCTCGATGGCTCTTTCGTATGCTATCGCGTTTGTACTCATTGCTATTATGATGATTATACTTCTTGGAAGTTTTAAAATCGGGCTTATTAGTATGGTACCAAATATTCTTCCTATCATTATGACACTCGGCTTTATGGCGATGATAGATATGCCTTTAGATATGTTTACCATGCTTGTAGGTGCCATTGTCATTGGTCTCTCGGTTGATGATACTGTGCACTTTTTTCATAACTTTGCAAAGTACCACCATCAAGGCTACTCGACAAAAGAGTCTGTAGAAAAAACTATGGTAGGAACTGGCCGTGCACTTGTAGCCACTACTATAGTGCTGAGTCTTGGTTTTTATGTTTATATGTTTGCAACTCTTAGTAACCTTATAAACTTCGGTATTTTAGCAGGTGGAGCTATCACTATAGCACTTATCTCAAACATTATCTTAGGCCCTGCTCTACTGACACTTATAACAAAAGATACAAAAAAATAAAGGAAATATGATGTTAATTAAAACACTACTTATAACAACACTTACACTCTCTTCTCTTTTGGCTATGACAGGTCAAGAGATAGCACAAAAAGTACACGACAGAGACGATGGAGACAACTCTATCGCAACTATGAAGATGACACTTATAGATAAAAATGACAACAAAAGAGTAAGAGAGTTAAAAACTTTTACAAAAGATAAGGGCGAGGACAAACTCAAGCTTATGTTTTTCCTAACGCCTGCAGATGTAAAAAACACAGCGTTTTTAACTTATGACTATGAGGACTCTAGTAAAGACGACGACCAGTGGCTTTACTTACCTGAACTTCAAAAAGTAAAACGTATCGCCTCAAGTGACAAGAGCTCCTCTTTTATGGGAAGTGACTTTACCTACTCAGATATGACCTCAAGAAATGTCTCAGACTATACTTACGAGATTATGAAAGAGCCAGTAGTTAAGGGTCATAAAACATGGCAAATGCTTGTAACTCCAAAGAGTGAAAAAACCATAGAAGAGACTGGTTATACAAAAAGCATAGTCTTTGTTCGTCAAGATAACTTTGTTATCATCCAGGCTCTAAACTACATCAAAGCAGGAAACAAACTCAAATACATGATGGTAAATGACCTTCAACTTATTGATGGCGTTTGGACAGCATTAGAGATGCAGATGGTTACAAAAAAAGGCAAAAAAACCCTTCATAAAACAATTTTTGAGTTTTCAAACTATAAGTACAACCAAGATTTAGACGAGTCACTTTTTACTACTCGTACACTCCAAAGAGGTCTCTAGGTCATGATGCATAGAGTTCTCCTAACTTTTTTACTTCTTTTTTCTCTTGGGGCTTCTTTGCATGCGCAGGAGAACTTCGCCGATGATTTGAGTGGTTTTGAAGAAGAGAACTCTTTAGTTGATACACTCAGTGATGACCTAGATGGCTTTGGCGAGGAGAGTATCTCAAGTGAGCCAGAGATACAAACGCCACCGAGTAATCTTTCCATCAATGGAAATGTGGCATTTAAAACTGCTTATGGATATAGAGAACATGATGTAGATAGTGTGGAGTACAGTGGCTTCAATCAAGCACAAACAGCACTCTACCTTCAACTAAACTATAAGATAAATAGCGATTGGAAACTTCGTCTGAGTGGTGATGGTTTTTATGATGCTATTTATGATTTAAGTGCTAAAGATTACAATCAAGATGTTTTAGATACTTATAAAACGCAGCTTCGTTTAGATGACACATACCTTCAAGGTCGCCTTACACCTGAGCTTGATTTAAAACTAGGTCGTCAAATCGTAATCTGGGGTAAGTCAGATAGTATCCGCATCACAGATGTCATCAATCCTTTAGATAATCGTCTCCCAGGTATAACAGACATAGAAGACCTGCGTTTAAGTACGACTATGGCGAAGCTTGATTATTACCTTGGGAGTTGGAACTTCTCGGCTATGGCTATAGCAGAGTCTCGTATTTTTTTAGAAGCTGCACCTAGAGGAGAGTACTTTCCTGTTGATGCTGTCTTTGCTAATGCTCCGACACCTTTTATAGAGCTTGTAGAACCTAACAGTAGTTTAGAAGACATGCAGTATGCCTTCGCTGCAAATGGTGTTTTTTCAGGCTGGGATTTATCTTTTTATGGGGCTGATGTTCTAGACTCAAGATGGCACCTTGAGGGAGCACTTCCAAATGCAAAGAGGGTTGTCTCAAAAATCCAAATGCTAGGCTCTGCCCTTAACATTGCTTATGGAAGTTGGCTTCTAAAAAGTGAGGTTGCCTACATAAATGGACTCAAATACAACTCAACACAAGATGAAAAAGCACGCTTAGATGCCCTTGTCGGTTTTGACTATATGGGTATAAGTGATACTGTACTCTCACTTGAGATAGCAAACCGACATATCTTTGAGTATGAGTCTCAGATGTCAGGACTCACTCTCGGAGTTGTGCCAGACTATATACAAGAGGATGAAGTTCAAACAGCCCTGCGTACTACACATTCATTTTCAAATGACACACTAAATGCCACACTCCTTCTAAGTACCTTTGGAAACCACTGGCAATATGGTGGATTTTTTAGAGGCTCGCTGGAGTATGATGTTAGAGATGGGGTTGTCGCAAATTTTGGTGTGATTGATTATCTTGACACGCCTTTACAACAAGATAAACCCTTTACTCATGCCATAAGTAATAATGACAGGCTATATCTAGACATCACATATAGCTTTTAGTAAACAAGAAAACTAATAAATTCTATATTTCACTTTTTTTTACCTAAAAACTCATTTTAGTATGCTAGAATAATGAATATTAATCTAAAGGAACTTATATGTTTGACAACATGAGTATCAAAAAGAAAATGTATTACCTTATTTTCATGGCTACATTTTCTATCTTTACGGCGACTATTTTCGTTTTTATCTCAATGACAGAAATAGAACATGAATATGAACATCTTCATAAAAATTCGATGACAGCTGGTCTTATTACACTTGAAATAGAAAAAAACCTCAATTATGTAAGTCGTACAACTAGAGATATTATGCTTGGTGGTGACTACACAAAAGACATAGATAAACTTAATAGCTCGATAGAAGCCATAAGAAACCACTTTAATACTCTTGAAAAAATGATGAAAGAAGATGACTCTTTAGCACTAATTATAGATGCCAAATCATCAACGATGCTTTTTTTGGACAACTCAAACAATATGATGAAGTCGCTTACAAGTGATCAAATTTTAAATCAAAAAATAGAGATATACAAAAGATATAAAAATGATTTAACACCTTATGCAAATGCTTCGAGAGAATCCTTTAAAAAACTTGTTGAGCTTAAACGCGAAGAGCTTGACAGTGATTCTAAAAGTCTTGGCAAAGAGATATCTTTTTACAAGTATTTAGTTCTTGTTACAGGTATTATCGTTGGTTTTGTTGTTCTCATATTTGCAACATTTATCAGACGATCTATCACAGATGGAATTGCACAGTTCACACGGCTTATCTCTTACTCAGCGAAAGGGGACTTTACACATGAGTGCACTTCATGTAATAGTGATACAGAATTAGGTATTATGGGAAGAAGTCTAAGCTCCCTGCTTCAACATGTAACAACACTAATACATGAAATCAACACTTCTATTACTGATGCTTCACAAGGAATATTTACTCATAGTATGAATTCCGATGGAATGGAGGGCGAATTTGTTGTGGCTATCAACAATGTATCCAAAAGTATAGAAGTCATGAAAATACAAAGTAAAAATGTTAAACGCGATACTTTTAATGCCCAGCTAAGTGTCAAAAGTGTAAATGTTTCAGAGTCTCTCTCTCTTATTCAAAATGATTTAAAAACAAATATCAATAATCTCAAAGAGATTACTTCAGCAACAAAATCAGCAGCAACTCTTGCAAGTGAATCTCAAACAAACATAAGTCTAGTAGTAGATGAACTAAACACACTCAACGAACAAGTGGAAATGAACAATGCAAGCATTGGAGAACTAGCTAGTCAAACGAATAGCATTACATCTGTTATTGAACTAATCACAGACATAGCAGACCAGACGAATCTACTCGCGCTTAATGCAGCTATAGAGGCTGCTCGTGCAGGCGAACATGGTCGTGGGTTTGCAGTAGTTGCCGATGAAGTAAGAAAACTTGCTGAAAGAACACATAAGGCAACAAGTGAGATTTCAGTCTCTATAAAATCACTCCAACAAGGAATGAATGAAATCCAATCAAGCTCTGAGCAAATGAAAGAGACAGTCAATGACTCAACAGAAAAAATTGCAGATTTTGAGGGAACACTCATAGACTTGAGTACAAACTCTACAAAAATTGTTGATTCCTCATATCATATGGAGAATAGTGTCTTTATTGTACTTGCCAAAATTGACCATATTCTCTACAAATCACGTGCTTATAACTCTATTATTTCACTCACTCAGATACTGAAAAAACTGAATACTCATGAATGTAATCTTGGTGTCTGGTATGACAGTGAAGGGGAAAGAAGATTCTCTAAAACTTCTTCTTTTGCAAAAATAGCTGCACCACATGCAATAGTACACAAGAATGCCAATACAAATATAGACTTCCTTAATGGCAATGCGGAAAGTAACACTATAGAAAATGCAAAAACAATTATAGATAATTTCACTGAAATGGAAAAAGCGTCTGAAGAACTATTTTCTCTTCTAGATTCTATGCTTATCCAATCTGAAACACTCTAAGAAGTATCAAAAATATCTTTAAAAGAGTTTTACAACTCTTTTAAAAAGATGGAAATATAAGCTTAAACACTGTTCCCTCTCCCACTTTAGAAGATACAGTTATTCTAACATTCATCGCTTCACAAAGACGTTTTACTATGTCTAATCCTATACCATGTCCACTCTTATGCTCACTATAAGAACGCTCGAAAACATGCTTACTATTTCTGATACCTATACCGCTATCTTCAATGCATAACTTGTTAGCATTTTTATAAATTTTTACAAAACCACTTTCTTTGTTGTACTTACAAGCATTTGAGATAATATTCGTAAGAACTTGTTTAAAAGCCTCTTTGTTTACCTCTGCTTCAAAATGAGAATACTCTACATAAAAGTGAAGATTCTCGTATAGTTTTCTATGTGTTGCTAAAACTTCATCTACTATCTCAAAAATATCTTCAGTTGATGTGCTCATTTGCTCTTCATGTAGAAGATGCTTAAGATTTGTATGGAGTTCTGAAATATCTTCAGCACTGCGTTTAATACGAGAGAGTGCTTTAGTTTGTGTAAACTCTTGTTTAGCCTCTAACAATTTTATGTTTAGAAGTATAGAAGTTACAGGCGTGTTTAAATCATGAATTAAATCTTTTGAAAAATTATCAAGTGTTGAGATGGCTTTTTTCATAGGCTCTAGTGCCTTGAGTGCCAAAAAATAGCTTAAGGTGGCAAAGAGTAGAAGTAGAAAAATCTGTACTAAAATAATGGTGATTTTAATCTCAAAAATCAGCGCTTCATAATGAACTTTATCTTTGCTCACAAGTAAAAAACCACCCTCCCAACTGTAAGGCAAGTACTTCTCAAAACTACTCTCTTTTATCGCAAAGTTATCCATATTGAAGTTTTGTATCTCTATCTCAATTTTTCTATGTTTTATATGCTCACTTTGAGGGTTCATATTCATCTTAAGTTGGCGTGTATACTCTATCATTGAAAAGTGCTCTTTTTCAATCATGCTTTTTTTTTGCTCTTCGTAGTAAAAAAAACCAGAAACTAGGATAAGAAATGCCACACTCCCAAAGTAGATAGTAAAAAACTTTAAAAACGCTAGTTTTTCATGCTTTAACAAGTCTATAACCTATCCCTTTTATGGTTTGAATCTCTAAGCCATTATTGCGTAGTTTATTGATGTAAACGCGGAGTGCTCCCTCACTTGATTCATTTACAGAGTCAAGTTCATATAAAAGTTCTTGCTTTGTAATCGTCTCACCTACTCTTTTAAAAAAGTGTGCTATAAGTTTTGTCTCTTGGGGTGTAAAAAGAAGAAGCTCTTCACCTTTTAAGAGTTCATTTGTAGAGATTTTAAAGCGTAAATCTTTGTAAAGGACTTCATTGCTTTGTGCGGCAAAAGACTTTCTCAAAAGGGCTTGCATACGTACCAAAAGCTCATCAAAGTCAAAAGGTTTTTTGAGGTAATCATCTGCACCCACTTCAAAGCCACGTGAAAGTGAAGCGATATCGTTGAGTGAAGTCAAAAATATACATGGAACTCTATTTCCAGATTCTCGTAGCATCTTAAGGAGTTCAAAACCACTAAAATCAGGTATATTTACATCAAAAAGCATCAAGTCAAAATGAGTTCTATATGAGAGGGTGAGTGCCTCATTTGCACTTTTTGCAAATCCTATGCTATACCCCTGAGATTCAAGAAGTTCATGGAGTGTCTCTAGAAGGACTGGGTCATCCTCAACAAGAAGTATTCTAGCCATTTTTGAGTCCTATGCCCAATCGTCATATACAGAACTACTATGTTTCTCTTTTTTATAGCGTCTTGCATTTTTACTTTTGTCTAGTTGATTTGAGCTATGTAATAGCTCCTCTTTTATAGCTTCTATATCATCTTCTGACTCTTTATAGCTTATCATCTTTTTCACAAGGGTTTGCAGATCTTTTAACTCGCCTTTATAGAGGTCTATCTCATCTATGCGGTTTAAAAGTTTAAGACTGTTATCTATCTTTTTGTCGTAGCCTTTTTGGGTAAGTTCAGGTGTATTCATAAGATATGAAATCATTCCTTTATGAAAACGTTCCAGTGCACGTATGTAACGTAAACGCTGTGCATTATCTATAGCCTTTTGTGATGCCGCCATTTCTACCTCATTGCTTATTTATTGCTACAATTATACAAGAGATTTCTTATGAAATCTAATATCTATTTGGAGACCCTTTTGAAAAAAATCTTTTTACTGCTAATGTTACTATCAATCTCTCTTTTTGCAGAGTATAAAAACGCCTATATGTCTCAAGAAATTCTTGACTCAAAAATCCCTATAGTCGATGTCAGAACAGCTCCAGAGTGGAGAGAAACTGGACTTTTAAAAGATGTTATTCCTATCGTCTTTTTTAGTGAGCAAGGACAACCACTGGTGAACTCTTTTTTAAAAGAACTTAACGAAAAAGTAGACACAACAAAACCCTTTGCTATCATCTGTCACACAGGAAGTAGGACTTCTGTTATCGCTCCATGGCTCTCTAAGGAGTTTAACTACAGCGTTATAAACATTGCCGGTGGAATGGACTATGCAACAAAAGGAGCAAAACTCCCAACTTATCCATACACACAAAAATAAGTTCTAATGAAAATCCCCTCTTTTATAAAGTTCCTTTTTCACCTAAGTATACGAATCATCATCACTTTTGCAGTTTTAGGGTTCTTTATTTTCTTACTTTGGGGAGCTCTTTATCTCATCTTTATTAAGTAAAAACTCAAACGCCGCTATTTTACTTTCGGGTATTTTCTCCATTATCATCGGTATGGGGGTTGCAAGGTTTGCCTTCACATCCTTACTTCCTTCTATGCTTGAGTCTTACCTCACCGTTACACAAGTAGGCATTCTAGCCTCGCTCAACTTTGTCGGTTATCTTGGAGGAGCTCTTTTTTCTATATCTCTAAAAAAGATAGAAACTAAAGTACTCTTTTTTAGGCTAGGTCTTGTTGTAACTATTTTGAGTACTCTTGTTTTAGCCACAACCCAAGATGAGACACTTTGGCTTATCTCACGTACACTTGCAGGTTTTAGCTCTGCTATGACCTTTCTTGTTGGAAGCTCTATAGTCATGCTAAAACTAAATCTAGAAAACAAAACAAAAGCAATGGGAATTTACTTTACAGGGATTGGTTTAGCCATCGTTATAGTTGAGCTTTTTTCTCAAGCCATTTTAGCATATAGCGATTGGAGTGAGGCTTGGCTTGGACTTACGACTATGGCGTTTATACTTTCTTTTTACTCGTTTTGGGTGCTCTCCTTTGAAAAAACCCCAAAAAAAGATGGCCCAAAACCAAAGGTAGATTTTTCTATCTTTACCCCTTATGTTATTTTTCTTGTTTTGGCTTACTTTACGGAGGGAGTTGGCTTTGTAATCCAAGGTACTTTCTTACCTACTATCATCAACTCACTCGAAGGGCTTGATGGTTTTGGAAATCTTGGTTGGCTTATAGTCGGAGTAGCAGGAATCCCCTCTTCCATAATCTGGATGAGACTCGCACATAAGTATGACAATGTAAATGTCATCATACTCGCGATGTTTTTGCAGATTATTGGTGTTCTTATCCCCGCATTTAGTACAAATATCTATCTCGTGCTTCTAAGTGCCGCTCTTTATGGAAGTACCTTTATAGGTCTAGTGGCTCTTTTTATGAACCTTGGCGGACAAATATCTCAAAAGAATCCTGTTACACTTATGGGAGCTATGACTGCGGCTTATGGTATAGGACAAGTGGGGGCACCGCTTTATAGTGTAGCACTCATTGCACACTTTGGCAACTACGATACTGCACTTTATCTTACGGCATTTATTCTCTTTGCAGGCATCCTTTTCTTACTCAAGGCTAAGAAGTCAGCGTAGAGGTTTTATGCCATTCACTAAAGCATAAAGTGTTGGGAGATAGACGAGATTTAAAAGTGTTCCCCAAACAAGACCAAACCCAATAGAAATAGCAATAGGTTGAAGTATTACAGCTTGACCGGTTGCATAAAATATAAGTGTAAAAAGTCCCAAAAATGTTGTAATAGAAGTGATAAGAATAGGACGAAGTCTCTGTTTGGCACGCTTAAAAAACTCCTCTGTATTATGTGTACCATGTAAAAAATCTAGCATAATTATTCCATCATTTATAACTACACCAGCAAGTCCAAGTATACCTATGATAGAGGGCATAGTAAGGGGCATCCCCATCAGTTTATGTCCAAGTAGTGCACCTAATACTGAGAGTGGTATAACACTCATCAGCATAAGCACATACTTCACCTTAGAGAAGATAAGAAGAAGTGTTAAAAAAATCAAAAAAAGTGCCAAAATAAGACTTTTTTTCATGTCACCTTGAAGTTGCTTGTTCTTCTCTTTTTCTCCAAGAAGATTTACTTCCATGCCAAGTGTAGTTATCTCATCAAGTGTTGGTTCAAGAAGATCTAGTACCTCTTCTGCTGTAATAACTCTTTTATCAAGATTTGCAAAAACTGTTTTTACTCTGTTTCCATTGAGTTTATCTATCTTTTCATAATCTCGTATACTTAGTACATCTGCTACATCTGTGAGTTTTACATAACGCCCATCTTCAAGTGAGATGCTAAAGTTCATCAAGGTATCTGTTTTATCTTTTTGGGTATCTTCTGTTTTTATCTCCATAATCCCGTACTTATTAAAAGTAGTAGACTGGCGTCTCTCTAGGAAATAATCGCTTAGGACCTTAGAGATAGAAGCCTCACTAAGCCCCAAACTCTCCCCAAAAGAGTTTATCTTTATCTTATACTCTAGCTTTCCGTACTTAATGTTGTCACTATAGTTTGCAACACCTTCTATACTAGCAAGTTTACTCTCTAGTTTTTTAATGGACTCTTCAAGAAGAGTATCCTCATTTCCTGAGAGATTTACCTGAATATCGCTACGAATGAGGCCTGGCTTATCTTCCATAACGCCAAGCTCTAAAAGTCCATACTTTTTACGAAATGGTTCAATGATTTCACTTGCACGAGGAGAGAGTTCAAAAGTTCTTAAATACCTGCGTTTATCAGGATTGTTAAAGTCAAAAGTGAAGTTTAAAATTGGGTTTAGATACTCATTTATAAAGTTTGTCTCTTTTCTATCATACAACTCTAGCGTTATGTAAAAAACATTGTTGTTGAACTCTGTCTCACCTGAGAGACTTCGTCTATAACCACTTGTAGATGAGCTAGACTTCAGAGAAAACTCTTCTCCATGCTTCATAAGCTCTGCTTCTATCTCTTTTGTGATGGCAAAGGTCTCTTCTATAGGAGTGTTTATATCTAGTTTTCCAGAGATATAAAGGTTATTTCCATCAAAATTTGGAAAAAACTGAAACTTCATAGACTTAGCTGTGAGAATAGTAAGTAGAGGAATCAAGATAAGAAAAGTGATTAAAAAAAGTTTTTTATATCCTATGTGAAAACTCAACACTCTTTCATAAAAGTTTTGTAGAGGTGTCCAATCGACCATATCATGACTTTTTTTCAAAAACTCTCTTGCATGAAGAGGTAAAAAGAAAAAACTCTCTATAAGTGAACCTACGAGTATCATAACAACAACTATAGGTACTAAAATCAAAAAGAGAGCTATCTCACCCTGCATTAAAAACATAGGTAAAAATGCGGCTGCAGTTGTCAATGTAGCAAGTGTTACAGGGAGCATCATCTCTTTTACACCAACTATGGAGGCCTCTTTTATATCCATCCCCTCATCTATATGTCGCTGTATGTTCTCACTCACAACTATGGCATCATCTACCACTATACCTATAACAATCAAAGCTCCAAGCAAGGAGACAATGTTTATAGAGTAGCCCATATAGTAAATAAACAAAAGACCTATGATAAATGAAAATGGAATCCCAAGGGCTACTATAAACGCGATACGAAGATTTATAAGGATAAAAAGAGAAGTAAAAACTAAAAGAAGTCCAAACATTAGATTGGAGATAACAGTATTGAGACGGTCGTCTATAGGTTTGGAACTATCTTGATAAAAGTCAAATATTACACCCTCATAGTTTGGCTCTATCTTTTGTATGTAAGATTGCAACTCTTTTGAGAGTTCCATAGAGCTCCCCTCTTCACTTTTTAATATCACAAGTGTCAGTGTTGCATTGTTATTAAACGTAGAGAGTGTATCTGTTTGAGGATAACTTATCTCAACCTTGGCGATATCTCCAAGTCGAACATACTTTGAATCCACTTTTAAAATACTCTCTTGCCAATCTTTAAGGTCTGTTTTTCCATTGACAGTTGATATAAATGCGAAATTTCCTCTCTCTTCAATATTTCCAATAGGGAAGATATAAGAGAGGTTTGAGATAGCACTTACAACACTAACAGGGTTCAGTCCATATGCTAAAATTGCCTCAGAGTTCACCTTAATAGAGAGTTCTTGGTTTGAGTCTCCTCGAATAGTTACCTCACTAATGTTTTTTATTTTAGAAATTTTATTTTTTATCTCTTTTGCCACCTCTGTAAGTTCACCACGAGAAAGCTCTTTTGAAGATACAGAGAGTTTTATAAGTGGTCTATTTCTATCAAGAATTACGGCCGTTGGTTCGTTCATATCTGAGGGAAGATACTGTTTTGAAAGCGATATGGCATCTTTTACATTGTTTAAAGTACTTACTTTATTGGCATTTTCATTGAGCGTTAAGAGCATCGAGAAGTAACCAGGAGCAATGGTAGTCTCACTCTTATCTATTCCACTAATATTACTAATACTATCTTCAAGTTCACGCACAGCCATCTTGTCCATATTATCAGCACTTGCACCTACATATGCACCTCTAATACTAATCTTATCAAGCTCTGTAATTGGGAAGAGCTCTTTAGGAATATTTATATAGGCATTGATGCCCATGTAAAGGAGAAAAAAGAGCATCGCATAATTAAGTCTCGTGTTTTGTATGAAATACTCTATCAGTTTTATCATTAACCTGCTCTGTATCTTAAATTCTTTAATTATAATACACTTTAGTATATAATCAGCCAATTCAAGTTTAACATGCAACACTTATAAAAATTAGAAGAGTGAATTGAAGTGGACACCCAAGGGAATGCCCATAAATTTTAAAGAGCAGACCTAAAATATTTAATCCAAAATATCAAAACATACAATATAGTCCACTCTTTGTACTTCTATTTTTGCTGCATATGTTCGACAGATGCTTCCACTCGCTTTTGAAACATATTTCGAGCTAAGATAATCTCCTCTTTGAGACTCTTTAACTACAAAGTAGTACTCACTAAGTGTATGATCTTTTCCTGCTCTAGTAGGTTTAAAAAGGTACTTCTCTTCTGAGTGTATAACAGTATCTCCTACTTGAAGTCCACTCTGCTCGTCTATGAGATAAATCGCTTGTATTTTGGATTTTTGTGTGATGAGCTTATCTAAGAGTTCAAGATTATGTACACCTTTATCTTCTAAAATGTCCATAAGTTTTTGTACAAGTTTTTGAGATTTTTTTAATAATTCTCTTTTGCTATCCATTTTTTCCATAAGAAGATCTTTATACATTCTTCCTATGTATTCCATTGATTTATCTAGCTCATAGTAAATCTCACTATCTATCTCCTCTTTGACCCTTGAAAACCAAAAGCCCTGAAATAGATCTATCTCTTTTTTCATACAAGCCATAACCTCATCTTTATGCTCTACTCCCTCGGCTATAACTATAGCACCAATTTGATGGCACATGTTTGAGATGGCACTTAAAAGCTCTGAAGTGATAAGGTTATTTTGAATGTTATAAACAAGAGAACGATCAACTTTTACTATTTCTGGTTGAAGGTACTCCAGTCTATCAAAACTACTATATCTAGTGCCAAAATCATCTATTGCAATTAAAAAACCATGCTTTTTATAACTATCTATAAAAGTTTTAAGCAGATGAGTATCGCGGATTTTGTCCTCTTTTATCTCAATGACTATATTTTTTGGAGGAATATTATATTTGTAGACCGTAGATATAAACTCTTTACCAAGCTCTTTTTCTATAATAGA
>JGI10211J34971_10003266_pt1 | contig 13035 bp, 11 predicted proteins | sample Etolagsediment_FD_34971 | JGI IMG/M metagenome (IMG submission 34971) | reverse complement strand
TGATCGACTCGCACCCGCCACGATCTTAGCGCTCTACCGGCAGGGGGAGTGGCGGCAGGCACTACAGTTAGCGCAGCAGGCGCTACAGCGGACACCACAGCAGGATCAGCTACTTAACATTGCCGGTGCCGCTGCATGGTCGCTCGGGTTGATTGAGGAGGCGGAGCGCTACTGGCGATTAGCGTTGATGGCGTGTCCAGAGTGTGTCGATCGGCTCTACAATCTCGGTAGCCTGCTACTTGCCGCCAACCGCCTGGAGGAGGCAGAGCCGCTGATCCGCGATGCGTTGATGCACGATCCGACGCTGGTGGCTGGGTGGTGCAGTCTCGCCCGACTCAAACAGCAGCAGCAGCATTTTGTCGCCGCTCAAGAGGCGGTTGAGGCAGCGCTAACGATACAGCCTGCGGACGCTGAAGCGCGGCTGCTGCGCGCCGAGCTACTGCAGGAGATTGGAGTTCAGCTCGATCAGGCCGAGTGGATCTGTCGCGAACTGATCTTAGAGCGGCCGAACTGGGTACCGCCCTACCGACTCCTCGGCCGCCTCTTGATTCACCATCGACGCTTTGAAGAGGCCGATTCGGTGCTGCGTCAAGCGCTGGTGATGCAACCAGATGACAGCACCACCCGCAACCAGTTAGCCGCACTCCAGAAGCAGCGGTTACCGGCGCTAGCGCCGCCGCTACCGCAGTTAGCTGACGATAGCACACCGCAATTAGTGCACGCGCTGGCGCTACAGCGGCGTGGTGATCTGATAGCCGCTGCCGATCTCTATCAGCAGATCATTACCACCGATCCAGAGAATAGCGATGCGCACCATCTGCTTGGCGTGATCGCGCAGCAGCAGGGGGAGAGTGAGCAGGCGCTGCGCCACTACCAGCGAGCGTGTCAGCTCCGCCCCGATATTCCACGCTACCACTACAATCTCGCTTGTCTCTATCAAGCGCTCACCCGTTATCACGACGCCATTAGCAGCTATCAAGCGACGCTCGCGCAGGATCAGAACTTCTGGCAGGCGCTGGAGAATATGGGCGTCGCCTACGCCCGCGTTGGCGATCTGGTGGAGGCGAAAACAGCGATGGCCGCTGCTGCCCGCAAAGCGCCACAGCAGCCCTCGATCCATGCCAATCTGGCTGAGATCTGCTATGTCAAAAATGAGTTAGGGGCGGCCTACGATGCGATGCGCGAGGCGATCCGGCTCGCCCCCGAACAGAGTGACTACCGTACCGACTTAGCGCAGATTCTGCTGCTGCTTGGCCGCACCGATGAGGCCTACGCAGAGGTGATTGAGGCGCTGCGTATTGAGCCACAATCGCCGGCTGCACTGCAGCTATTTAATGAGCTACAGGGGGGCGTTACTCTACAGTGAGTGCCGGAAGATGCGAGCCGCTTGAGTTTAAGGTGGTGGAGTTAGTGGCTGATGGCAGCGCACTAGCGCAGATCAAGGCACGTGGCTATGCCGATAAGTATCGGGCAGAGGGGTTGCCGATTCATCTGATTGGGGTGGAATTTAGCCGTGAGAAACGGACGCTGGTGGGGTTTGAGGTGGAGAGTTTAGGCGTCGATGGGGCGTGATGTAGTGCAGGAGCGGTGTGTTGCGTTTGTGGTGGTGCGCCTCAACTCATCGCGGTTTCAGCAGAAGCAGCTGCAATATATTGGTGATCGCCGCATCATTGACTGGACGCTAGAGGCGGTAAAAGCGTCGCAAGCGATCGACGAAGTGGTGATTGCAACGGTCGATGAGGCAGCAAACCATCCCCTCACTGCCGTCGCTGAGCAGCACCAAGTCTCAATGTTCTGGTATCAGGGCGCAACCGATGATGTCGTGGGACGACTGCGGCAGGCGGCAGAGCAGTATCAGGCTGATATCTGCGTGATGGTGAGCGGTGACTGCCCGCTGCTAGATGCAGCAACGATTGATCAGGTTGTGGCTGCGCTGCGGGAGTCGTCAGCGGCAGAGGTGGTGAAACTTTCAGCACCGCCGCTTAGTGAAGCGGATGTCGAGCCATCGGTAGCTAATGTGCCGCTACTGGAGGGTGTGTTGGTGAGTCGTATCAGCGCTTGGCGTCGGGGTGATGCGCTCTCGCTCAGCGCTGCTCAGCGCGAGCATCAGTTTCCGATCTTCTACCAGCAGCCAGCGCAGTTTCAGTTCCTCAGCGTGCCGCTGTCGACAGCGGTGTGTGGTCCAAAGCAGCGATTGAGTGTTGATACCCCTGCTGATCTCGCCTTTATGCGGGCAGTGTGGCAGGCGTTGATTGCAACACAGCGCACGTTCTCACTTCCAGCCGCGATCGCTCTGCTACGAGAGCAGCCCCAACTGCGAGCAATAAATGCGCATGTACACCAGCGGCAGTTAGAGGAGAGTGGCTATCGGGTGCTGTTACAAAGTACCGGTGAATTAGCGCCTAAAGTGCTTCAACAGCATCTTGCTGTGGCGCATGATCTAGTTGAGCGGTGTGGCTGGGTGGTGACGCTGCTGGTTGATGAGAGGAGCGTATTAGAGCAGCTCAAAGGGAGTCGGGTCGGGATCTGTTGGGGTGGGGGTGTTGAGGAGGGGGTTCCACCGGAACCGGTGATGAGTGATTATCATCTGGTGGTGAGGGTGGCGCTCGATGCCTCCACGCAACCCTAATGCTGCACGACAGCATGCGAACGCCGGTTTAGTCGCAGAGGAGGCGGGGCATCTCGCGGCAGCGATTGAACACTACCAACAAGCACTACAGTGTGATTCGGCGCTCCCCGAAGCGTGGATTAACCTCGGCAGTATTTATCATCGGCTTCAGCGATTGGATGAAGCGGAGGCGTGCTATCAGAAAGCATCAGCGTTAACGCCATCGGCTGAACTCCTCAACAACCTATCGGTGTTGTCTCTCCAGCGCCGTGAGATAACGGAAGCGGTGCGCTATGCAGAGGAGGCAGTCGCGCTAGCACCGATGATGGCTGATGCCCATCTCAATCTAGCGAACGCCTATAAACAGCAAGGTGCATTGAGCGCGGCAGAGAGCGCGCTACGACAGGTGTTGGCGATTGAGCCGGAACATGCGGCCGGCCACTGGAATCTCTCACTACTACTACTGTTGCAGCGTCGCTGGCAGGCGGGGTGGGCGCTCTATCCGTGGGGGGAGAAGGCGGGTGTGCGACCGGCGTCGTTTCTGCCTCAAAAGCAGCGCTGGCGAGGGGAGCCCAATCCTACGGCAACGCTGTTGCTGCAGACCGAGCAAGGGATCGGTGACACGATCTTTTTTGCCAATTACTGGCCACGATTACAGCAGCGTGTTGGCGCGTTATGGGTGGCGTGTGATCCGCGTTTGATCCCCCTGCTTGCGCGCAGTTTTCCCGATGTTCAGTTTTTTAGTGCGCAGCGATTCCCTAGTGCGCTGACAACTGAGCAGTTGGAACAGATTGATTTGGTGTGTAGCGAAAGCTCACTACCCCATCTGATTGAGCCCGATCCAGAGCGGTTAGCTCCGCAACCGATACTGCGTCCTGATCCCGAGCGAACGGCGCATTGGCGATCGCGTATGGAGGCGTTAGGTGAAGGGATGAAGATTGGTATCTCGTGGCGGGGTGGAACCGAAGCAGCGATCCGCCTACAACGTACGATACCGCTTGCGCTGTGGCAACCACTGCTTAGCGCTCCCGCGTTAGCTGATCGGTGTCACTGGATAAATTTGCAGTATGGTGAGTCCACTGCTGATATCCACCGGATGGCAGCGATTGGGATTACGATTGAGAATTGGCCTGATGCCGATCCGCTGCGTGATCTAGATGATTTTGCCGCGCAGATTGTCGCACTCGATCAGGTGATCTCGGTCGATAATTCAACAGTCCATTTTGCCGGGGCGCTTGGTGTTCCTGTCTGGACACTACTGCCGATGGTACCGGATGGACGCTGGGGGATAACCGGTGAAGAGACAGCATGGTATCGGTCGATGCGGTTGTATCGGCAGCGAGAGCGAAACAAATGGAGTGATCTGATGCAACGAGTTGAGAGCGATATGAGTCATAAAATACAGCGCCCAATTTTTGTTGTTGGATTACCCCGATCTGGTACTTCGCTCATTACTGGTTTATTAGCGCAATGTGGTGCATGGGTAGGGGAGACTTTAGCGGGTAATAGCTATAATTCACTGGGTTACTTTGAGCATATCCGTCTTAAAGAAGATGTGTTGAAGCAGATGCTAATTGCATTGCACGCTGACCCTTTAGGGGTAAGAGAACTTCCTGACCTTAATAGAACAAAAAATCTTGATCCTACCTTATATAGAAAAAAAATTAGAGAGATATTGGACGAAGAGGGTTATAAAAATGACATGCCTTGGCTGTTTAAAGATCCGAAATTATCTCTTATATGGCCAATATGGAATAAAATCTATCCAGATGCAGTCTGGGTAATTGTTGATCGTGAACGTGATGAAATAATAGATTCCTATTTGCGTACGCCATTTATGGCACAATATGGATATAACCGTTCACGCTGGAATAAATGGTGTGATGACTATGAAAAAAGATTGCAACTGCTGGAATTAGATGTTAGCAACTGCTATCGAATTAATGTAGAGTCAGTCATTAATAACAGATTAGAATCACTACATTTTCTTGTAAGTAAAGTTGGGCTTAATTGGAATGAAAAAAGTGTGAAGTCGTTTATAAAACCTGAACTTTTGCACCATAAAAATCGTATTCACAGTAATGCCGGAGATTCAGTTGTAAAAGAAAATAAAAACAATTTAAGTAGAAAAGGAGCACAGCTTCTCGAAATGTATCGAATCATGGCGCAAGATGGATATCATCGAAATGATGGCTATCATATCGAAAACGCTTTTAGCGATTTTGAATCTAGATTTTTCCGTGAGCCCATTCTTGAAGCGTTAAAAAAATATCATATAAATACGCTTCTTGATTATGGTAGTGGAGGTTCCGACTGGTATCAAGCGGGTTTTGACCCCGTAAGTGAAAAATCAGCAGTGGAATATTTTGATCTTCAGTCTGTCTATCGCTATGAGCCATCGCGTCAAATTGATGAACGGCAGCAGGTTGAAGCTGTTATATGCTTTGATGTATTAGAACATCTTTTTATTTGTGATGTTCCATTGCTATTGAATGAAATATTCTCTTATGCCAGTCGTCTAGTCATTATCAACGTAGCCTGCTATCCAGCCGCAGCACAACTACCAAATGGTGAAAATGCACATACGACAGTACGGCCACCTATCTGGTGGAAAGGAATGATTGATAGTATCGCAATAAACTATCCCGATATTGCAGTGCTACTATTCTGTTCGACAGCTTGGCGTGATGCTAGCATGTTTCCTATATGGCAAACAGGTCAATGGCTCTCTGATGAAAATTTTTCGATAGAGTCTTAATATTTTAATTTCAATGGTATTGTTAAATGGATAATAGTGTAGCAAACATTAAGCCGATCTCTGTTAATGATAGCGTAAGCTATGATGCAACATCACTTTCTGCGCAACAACAGAAAATGGAGCAGGCATTTGCGCTACATCGTGCGGATGATCTAGCTGCAGCAGAGTTGCTGTATCAATCTGTGCTCGAAGAGGAGCCGACACAAGCCGATGCAATTAACATGCTTGGTGCGATTGCTCAGCAGCGTGGGGATCATATTTTAGCGCTACAGCGCTATCAGCGTGCATCAGCAATACAGCCACAAATTGCAAGTTTTCATTATAACCAAGGTCATCTATTGCAACAGATTGGAAATATCGATGAGGCGATCAGATGTTATCATACCGCCCTCGATCTAGATCCACTACATTGGCGAGCGTTAGAAAATCTCGCGATTGCTCATGCGACGAAAGGTGACTTCTCTCTCGCAGTTGATAAGCAACAAAAAGTTCTTGAAATCAAACCAGAAGAAGCGGCATGTCGTGCTAATTACGCCTCTATGCTAGAGCGATCAGGTGATGATCAAGAAGCAATCAAACAGTATAAAGAAGCAATCAAACTATCATCCGATGATGCAATAGATTATCAGTACCATCTCGGTCGGCTCTTATTAAAGACAGGGGAGGCGATGGAGACACTCATTCAGATGCGTGATCTGCTGCAGCGGAAACCAAATCATACAATGGCAGAATCTCTCTATAATGAAGCGTTAACCGCGCTCTCGCTCTAATTGTCAATCTCTTTTTAATACAAAAATAAAAACGTGTTGACGTACTGTAAAAAATGCCTAACTACAAGTCTTAGACCTAATGCTTGGTTTAATGCGGAGGGAATTTGCTCTGCATGCCAGTACTATAACCAGCAGGTTGATTATCAACAAAATAAAACGCAACAACTACAAGATTGGATTTCCTTCTTAAAAAAGAAAAATAGAAATAAAAAATATAACAGAATCTACGATTGTATCGTGGGTGTTAGTGGTGGAAAAGATAGCACTCGTCAAGCGCACTGGGTTAAAGAGAGTTTAGGAATGAGACCTCTATTGATCTGCTGTGCTTATCCACCATTACAGATGTCTGATATTGGTGCCAATAATTTATCAAACTTAGTGGACTTAGGTTTTGACTTAGAAATTATATGTCCTGCTCCGATTACATCAGCACAACTTTCATTAGAGTCATTTATTAAGTTTGGGAATATTTGTAAATCTACAGAGATGGCTCTATTCGCAACAGTGCCTAGAGTCGCAATCGAAAAAAAAATACCATTTATATTTTGGGGTGAGAATCCTGCGCTACAGGTAGGTGATTTTGCCTGTATTGGTGAGAATGAATTTGATGGAAACAATCTGAGAAAAATAAATACATTAAAAAATAATGATATGTTGTGGATGACAACAGGTGCAATAAAACAGAAGGATAAAAAATTACATTTTTATGAATATCCTGATATGGCATCAATTGAACGATACGGTATTAATATTATTTATTTAGGCCCCGCATGGAATGATTGGAGTAATGAGCAGAATGCAACTTATGCTAGCTTACAAGGATTAACATTAAGACCGGATGATAAAGATTTAACCGGCGATATATCTGGTGCATCTATGTTAGATGAAGAGTTTACTAATATAAACATGATGATAAAATACTATAAGTTTGGTTTTGGTAGGGCAACAGATCTAGTTAACGAAAAAATAAGAATGGGACTTATATCAAGATCTGATGCGATTAAAATCGTAGAAGAGTATGATGGTGTCTGTGATGATCAGATTATAGAGAAGTATACAAAGTATGTCGGTATTACAACAAACGACTTTTGGAAGATTGTGTATCGTTATACAAACAGAGACCTGTTTATTATTAGCGATGTAGTGGGTGACCGACCAAGAAGAAAATTTAAAGTGGGCATAGATAGTTGATCAATATTATCAATCCCGGTTGTGGTAATGTTATCTCAGTAAGGAATTGGGCACTAAAAACTGAGAAAAAAACAAAAATCATATCAAATCCAGAAGATTTTGAACCCGGTACAATTGTTATTCCTGGCGTTGCATCATCTTATTATATGATGTTGAATTTAATGAAAAAAAATTTTATTGAATTACTATTTTTGCAAAAAAAATCAGGGGATAAAATAATTGGAATTTGTGCCGGATTTCAAGTTATGGGTAAATCGACAACAGAAGACGATGGATGCAATTGTCTTGGTTTTATAGATGCTTATACAGAAAGACTACATGATTTAAATAAAAAAAATATATCACAATCTGGCTGGATGGACGTTAACATTAAAATCAATAAAGAGTCGATATTATCTAAACACTATAAAAGAAAAAAATTATTATCTGGTGAAGCGTATTTCAATCATCGATACGGGATGAAAATAAATTCAATAAAAACCGATGCAGAATATAATTTTGATTGTAATGGTTATATAACACACTATTTTAATGAAAATATCTATGGCTTCCAATTTCATCCTGAAAAAAGTCTAGAATTTGGTAGATCTTTATTGAAAGTGCTGATATGAGAACACGAATAGGTTTTTCGGTTTGTGGTTCAGAATCTAACTTTTATCAAAGTTATGGAATTGGGAACTATGCCTTTTTAGGAAAAAGCTCTCTAGTATTCTCAAACATTGAGAAACACAATGTCGATGAAATATTAATCATTTCTCCGAGATCAAATCCGATCTCACCGGCATCTAATTTTTTACCCTATGATTACAAAGAACTCGAAAAAAACTATATTGGATTGCCAGTCATTATGTCCGGTAGTTTAAGATATCAAGAGACATTCGAATACCATTCGAAGACAGGCGTTTCCGAACGATTTATGTTCTCAACAGAAATCGTTGAGATGAATACAAAATGGATTGATATATATGCTAATAATTTTGGACGCCAGTCAATTATTGGATGTTTACCACTTATCATAAATAATAATAACATTGCATATCTCTATGACGATCATAAAAAAAGTCATACTTCACTTACATCGTCGATAATAGATTTTGCATATGATGTATGTGATGAGGTTGTTTTTCAAGATCTATCTAATTATGGCGATAGTGGAGCATTCGCATACGAGGTAATTATGCCATTAATTAAAGATAATAAGCGTACTATATTCAATGGCGGTTGTAATAACCATACATTGAAACTGGCAAAAAATAATGAAATTGCAGCAGTTTATTTCGACAATCTAACAATGCATAATGCAAAACTAATTTGAAACTTTAGATGAAAACCTGTGTCCAATGTTTGGAAAAAAATAGCACATATAATAACATATATATAAACAATTTATGCGGTGCATGTAGACAACATAATTATTATTTGAATAGGGAATCGAGAGAAAATGACTTAAGTGTTATTTTAAATTTAGCAAAGAAAAAGAATAGGACATATGATTGTATTGTTCCAGTAAGAGCTGATGCCGAAGATTATTATATTATCAATTTTTTAATTAGTAAAAAAATAAACCCTCTAGTGGTATTAGTAAATAACTACTTCTTGAATGATATTGCTTGGCAAAATTATCATAACATGATTACTGTTTTCGATGTCGATTCAGTAGTTTATAATCCAGAAATATCTTCTTACAAAAATCTTGTAAGAGGTTCATTAAGAAAGTTCAACTCAATCTATTATCCGTATAAGTCGATTCATCATGCGTATATAGCTCAGTTAGCGTCTGAAAAAAAAATACCGCTCATTGTATGGGGGCAATGTCAGCCTATTGAGTTTAGTGGAAAATATAGGCGCAGTGATAACCTTAGAGTGACTAATTGGTGGATTATTGAACACGAGCTTTCAGGACATCAATTAGATGATAAATTTTTTTTAAGCGTAAATGTAAATAAAAATGAAGCAAAAAAATATACACTATTAGATGATTTTGAGAAAAAAAACATAGAAGCTATTTTTCTTTCAAACTATATGCTATGGGATCAATTTGATAATAATATGCATGCTCTTGATTTTGGTTTTATTGGTGAAGATCATGTGTCTTTTTATGATTCATTAGAGAATGCCGGCTCATCAGTTTATTATAATTTTCATGATCTTCTACGTTTGATAAACACTGGAAAATCTAAAATCGAAATTCATTTATCACGTGATAAACGATTTTGTAGAGTAAGAAAAGAAGTTCTTAAAGATACTGATTTAACCAAATTCTTATGTTATCAACCCTATCCATTCTTTAGAGATTTCTTAGATACGACAAGGAGTGGATATAATTGGTTTCTGGAGAATAGACTGCTTAGGTTTAAAAATCTAATCAAAGAAATGCCCGAAAATAATATAAAAGATTACATTACAATATTCAAAGACATTAAAACAGATAGTCCAAGAAAAAATTATATTAAATTTCATAAAGGCATATAATATGATAGGCTTCTTTGGTGTTGGTCAAATAGCTGAAAAAGAGATTCTTGCTGGCGTAAAACCTGATATTATTTTTGATAATAATCCTGAGTTGAACAACACGCTCTTCTATAACATTTCTGTCGTATCACCATCGTGTATAAAAAAGTATGCATTGATCAAACTAATTATTTGTAGTTCATCGATTGCCGATATCCAAGATCAACTAATGGAATTAAGTTTTGATCTTTCAATGGTTGAAATATCCCATTACATTGGTCCTGCATCTAGAACATTTAATCTTGAAAAATTTGAATTTGAAGGGTTTATATCATCAGGTTTGCCAAGCACACGAAAAAGTTTAAAAGGTGGGGGTGTTTATTATGTAAAAGAGAGTTTAGTCGATGGTGTTACGATTAATAAAGTGTTCGAATCTAACACGCACGGAATGGTTATTGATGGAAACGATCTGATATTTACATCACAAGGTGATGGTATTGTTATCTTCGATTTAATTAGTCAACATGTAAGAAAAATTATAACAATACCACCCGCTCAGAGACCACATGGTATAAGAAAAATTAATAATACATATTTCGTCGCACTATCTGTTGCTGATAAAATAATTCAGGTTGATGAAAACAGTAATATTATTAATGAGTATTTTCTAAGTGAAAAAATTAATAAAATAGGAACTCCACAACATCACTTAAATGATATTTTTGTTGATGATAATTTTATATATGCAAGTATGTTCTCAGTTTCTGGTAATTGGAAAAAAGGAATATTTGATGGTGGTGTTGTTCAAATTGATAGAGAGAGTGGCGAAAAGTCCACCATTATACAGGGCCTAACGATGCCACATAGTGTTGAAATTGTTGATAGTACTCTTCATGTGCTAGATTCATTTACTGGTACTGTTCTTGGATATCATAAAAAAATAATAAGCCAGCATAATGGTTTTGTTAGAGGTTTTTTTGTAAAAAATAACTATTATATTATAGGTGAAAGCAAAAACAGAAATATAAGCAAATTAGAGCGTGGTTCGCTTACGTCATCAATTGATTCAAGAATAACAATCATTGATCCAGAATTAAACATATCACGTTCTATTGCATTACCAAGAACAATATCAGAGATTCATGCTGTCGTTGCAGTCTAATAGAGAATATATTGATTTATATTTCTAACAAATAGGAGGAAAATCATGAATTCGGTAATGAAATACAAGACAGATCAAGAAAAATTTTGGGCAGGAAATTTTGGATATGATTATATCGAAAGAAACTCAGATATTTCTATTTTATCATCAAATGTTAACTTTTTTTCAAAGTCACTTTCGCGCACAACAGGATTTAAGTCTTTTATTGAGTTCGGTTCAAATATCGGCCTAAATATTAAGGCGATTAATTTATTGTATCATGATATAGAGTGTGCAGCATTAGAAATTAATGAAAAGGCTGTCAATGAATTAAAAACTTTCTTGCCGGCACAAAATATTTATCATAGTTCAATCATTGACTTTAACATTAACAAAACATGGGATCTTGTTTTGATCAAAGGAGTTTTAATTCATATTGACCCTGATTCTTTAAGTATTGTATATGAAAAAATAACGTCAGCTTGTAATAAATATTTGCTAATCGCGGAGTACTATAATCCAACACCTGTATCAATTACATATCGTGGATACAATAATAGATTATTTAAGCGTGATTTTGCAGGAGAGGTGATGGATAAATATCCGGATTTTAAGTTAATTGATTATGGATTTCAATATCACAGAGATGTTAATTTTCCACAAGATGATATTACATGGTTTCTTTTGGAAAAAATAAATTAAAATATAATAAAAAACAAAACCGCATATATAATATGTTTATATGATTTATGAAGAGGGAACTGATTGTTATTAGAGCTGATGCATCCTATGCTATAGGTAGTGGGCATGTGATGCGCACCCTAGTTCTTGCTATAGCGTTAAAATCATTGGGCATGTCTATATGTTTTATTTGTCGGAAACAGCCTGGAGATTATATAGAAATATTGCGTGACAAAGGATTTGATGTTGTGGCATTGCCTGCTATCAGAGATCATGATGAATCTTGGCTAGGCCTATCATGGCAGGAAGATGCTGCGCATACAATTTCCGCATTACCGTACGATACGGATATTGGATGGATGATAATTGATCACTATGGTATCGATGCGCGTTGGGAGCAGTTGCTGATATCCTATGTTAAAAAAATATTAGTAATTGATGACTTGGCAAATCGGCCACATATCAGCAATTTGCTTCTTGATTATAATTACGTTGATAGAATCAATCATCGTTATAATAATTTGGTTCTTGATACAACTAAATTACTATTAGGGCCATTGTATGCAATATTACGTGATGATTATAAAGAATTTTACAGTAGACGTAAACGATCGTTAGAATGTGTTGAACGTGTTATAGTATTTTTTGGTGGAACTGATCAACATAATTTAACAGAAAAAACATTAAAAATACTGTCTGATATAAAGTTACAACACTTATACGTAGATTGTTTTGTTAGTTCAGATCATGTTTTTTATGAAAATTTAAAAAAGAGAATCGCGTTAATGAATTATGCTAATCTTCACTTATTAAGTGATCAGTGGCCTACTGCATTAGCTAAAGCCGACCTGTTCATCGGTGCTGGTGGTACTACGAGTTGGGAACGTTGCTTCTTAGGAGTGCCATCAATTGTAATTACTGTGGCTGATAATCAACGATCAGCGACAACAGCACTTGCAGTAGCTGGTGTTGTATCTTACCTTGGTCATTATGATAATGTATCAGATAAAAAAATATATGAAGAAATATGTAGATTGATTAACGATAAGTATAAACTTAATCAAATGCGAAAAAATGGTCAACGCTTGGTCGATGGGAACGGAGTAGGACGAATAATAAAAATAATGGTAACTACCTGATTCCGTGACTTCAAACCCCAAAAAACCGCCGAAAAGCCTGTAACCACGGGGCCTACACAGGGCTCCCGCACGAAGCAGAGCCGATTCCAATGCGATCTAACTACGACTCTTCCCCCAGCCCAGCACGAAGCAACACCTCGCTCCGATAATCATCATCGATGTTTGCCTGTCGCTGTTTTCGCCGGATACCGCCCCCCTGCCCCCTGTGTCAGCCTAGATGTCCGGTCACTTGATTTGATAACTTAACCCAAAAGGTGGGCGGAAGGTGATTGTTAGATGTCGCGTTACAGTGAGGA
>JGI10211J34971_10003265_pt1 | contig 13038 bp, 5 predicted proteins | sample Etolagsediment_FD_34971 | JGI IMG/M metagenome (IMG submission 34971) | reverse complement strand
TTTGTCTTCCTGGACGGGGATGTTCTTTTACATTTTTAAAGAACTTTGTTCAACTTTGTTTTGACATGGTTCAGAATGGAATGAGTATTCAAATTTCACAAGATTACTCATCAATGGTTAATTTTGCACGTTGTAAAGTATTAGGTGCAAATGTACTTCGAGGGCCAAATCAAATTCCTTGGGATGGTAAACTTGAATATGATTATCAATTATGGATTGATAGTGATATCGTATTTACCTCAGAAAAATTCTGGCAACTCTGCGATCTTGCACTGAATGAAGAAGGTGAAGAAAAAGAAGTTGTTGCAGGATGGTATGCAACAGAAGATGGACGCACAACCTCAGTAGCTCACTGGTTGGAAGAAGATGATTTCCGACGTAATGGTGGTGTGATGAATCACGAAACTGTGGAGAGTATCTCAAAACGTCGTAAACCTTTCACAGTGGATTACACAGGATTTGGTTGGGTACTTATTAAAAAAGGTGTCTTTGAAAATCTTGAATACCCTTGGTTTGCTCCAAAAATGCAAGTCTTTGAATCAGGTGCAGTTCAAGACATGTGTGGAGAAGATGTCTCATTCTGTCTTGATGCAAAAGAAAAAGGTTTTGATATTTGGTGTGATCCAAGAATTCGTGTTGGACACGAAAAAACTCGCGTTATCTAAGCTTCTCTCATATGAGTTATAATATTCTTTATAAAGGACGTAAGATCTACCATAATCTCTCTCAAGATCAAGCAATGGATATTTTGGAAGATATGGCAAAGGAATATTATAATAATGAAGTTTATGATCCATATGAAATTGAATTAGAGGAAATTCCAGAATGAAAATTTTAAATAAAATTGAATCAAAACCAAAGAATACACGACAAGGTTCTGGTAAACATACTAAGTATGCAGATAGTAGTCGTAATAAAGCTCGAAAACCATATCGAGGACAAGGTAAATAATTTAAAAGAGATGCAGCAATGCATCTCTTTTTTTATAACTATTAAGAGAGATAAAGTTTCCTATGACTTGTTTAGTTTGCAATTTACCTTCACAAGAAGTATGGGTACGAAAAGAATATCTTACAGATCATCAAAGTGGATGGGGTGAATTTGTAAAGGGAGTATGGGTAACTGCAAAATCAATGCCAGGACGTGCATTTTATTTTGAAACTTATTTACCAGAGTATGCAGCAATGTATGATAAATTGCCTATCAGTGCCTTCTGTAGTCGCCCGGAAACCCCTTCTCCCGATCTTGACTTACCTAACCTCCAATTCTGGAATTGTATGGACTATGGAGTCGTGGCTGTACAGAAACAATTCATCGGTTCAATGAGTTATGAATTATATACAAGGGATTTTGGTACTCAAAAAGGAACTTATGTATGTACTCTAGATAATTATCATCAAGATCCTGATGTGATTGATTATGCTACAAGTGAAAATCCAACAGAACATAAGTCTCATAACCTTATTGAGTTGACAAATGGACAATTTGCACTGTATCCAAACAATAGAATAAGGATATATGACAATAGTTTAACACCAAAAGATCCAAAAAAACCTGATTTTAAGGTATCAACACGATATTATCAGGTTGAAAATGGGTTTGAACATGATGGATTGGGGAATGAGGATGAATATTTTTGGAAAACATCAAAAGAAAGAGAAGAAAAGTCAAATAAATAAAACAAATTCATCACTTTTTCATGCCAACGGAAAGGATAAGTAAGGGATTTAAAGATATTAGTATGTCATTTCAGATAAATCCAGTGAATGACGATTTAATTGCAGTAAAAAATGAAACTGCAATTGCAAGATCTCTTAGAAATCTGATATTTACTCAACCTGGAGAGCGATTTTTCAATCAAAATCTNGGNTCAAAAGTCTCAAGAACACTTTTTGAGAATATGGATGATCTTACTGCAGTGGTTTTGAAAGATGAAATTGAAAATACAATCAATAATTACGAACCAAGAGTTGATTTGATTGGTGTTGATGTGAATCCCGACTATGATAATAATGAATTTAATGTCACAATTCGATATTATATCGTCGGTATCGATGTATTACCGCAACAATTAACATTTGCACTACAGCCGACACGATAAATGGCACTAGTAAACTTCACAAATTTAGATTTTGATCAAATAAAGACTTCGATTAAGGATTATCTTAGATCGAATTCAAATTTTACTGACTATGATTTTGAGGGATCGAACTTATCTACGATTATCGATGTTCTCGCATATAACACTTACATTTCTTCATACAATGCTAACATGGTTAGCAATGAAGTTTTTATTGATAGTGCAACATTAAGGGAAAATGTTGTTTCTCTTGCAAGAAATATTGGATATGTCCCAAGATCAAAAACAGCTGCAAGGGCAAACATATCATTTTTTATCGATACTACAGGTTATAGTTTTTCTCCAATCACATTAACCTTAAAAAAAGGAACTATTTGTGTTTCTAGTGAAAGATTTGGTGAAAATAGTTTTAGTTTTACAGTTCCTGCAGACATTACTGTACCAGTTACGGAAGGAATTGCAATATTTGATAATGTTGATGTTTATGAGGGTACATTTTTAGTTAAAAATTTTACCGTAAACGCAAATGATCCGAATCAAAAATTTATTTTAGATAATTCTGGTATTGATACGAGTAGTATTTCAGTTTTGGTTAGAAATAGTCAGACAAGTACGGTAACTAGAAAGTTCACATTAGCAAGTAGTTTACTAGATGTGACTTCAGACTCAAAAGTTTTCTTTATTCAGGAGATTGAAGATCAAAGATATGAATTAATTTTTGGTGATGGTATATTTGGAGCAGCATTAGAAGATTCAAATTACATTGAAGTTTCTTATATTACGACAAGTGGAGAATTAGCAAATGGAGTTTCTAATTTTTCATTTAATGGAAGAATAGTAGATAATAATGATCGCGTAATTACTGGTGGAGTTTCAGTTTTAACTGCAAATACTATTGCAAGAGGTGGATCTGATATTGAATCCGTTGAATCGATCAAAAAATATGCTACGAGAATCTATGCTTCTCAAAATAGAGCAGTTACAGCATCCGATTATGAATCAATTGTTCCTACAATTTATCCAGAAACAGAATCAATTTCAGTTTTTGGTGGAGAAGAATTGAATCCACCTCAATATGGAAGAGTTTTTATTTCAATTAAGCCTATTAATGGCGCATTTGTTTCTAGTCAAATTAAAGAAAATCTTAAACGCGATTTAAGAAAATATTCCGTGGCAGGAATTGTTCCAGAAATCTTAGATCTTAAGTATCTTTATATCGAATACAATACAACAGTATATTACAATACAAATCTTACACCTTCTGCAAATTATTTACAAACTATTATTTCAAACAATATTACAAATTATTCAGAATCGAGTGAATTGAACAAATATGGAGCACGATTTAAATATAGTAAATTTTTAAAAATTATTGATGACAGCAATACTGCAATAACTTCAAATATTACTACAATCAATATCAGAAGAAATTTAAGTGCTAGATTAAACACTTTTGCAAATTATGAAATTTGTTTTGGAAATGAATTTTATTTAAAATGTCAAAGTGGATATAATGTAAAATCGACTGGATTTAAAATTGATGGGGTTTCGGATACACTTTATCTTTCTGATATGCCAAATGAAGATGGCAAGACTGGTAGAATCTTTTACTTTAGACTTTTATCCTCTTCAGAACCTCAAATTGTAAGAGATTCTGTCGGAACAATTGACTATGAACGTGGTGAGATTATATTGTATTCTACAAACTTTTTATCAACAGAAAAATCTAGTAGCGGCCAGCCAATTATTGAAATTTCAACAACACCAAAATCAAATGACATCATAGGACTTCAAGATTTATATCTTCAATTAGACACTTCTAGTAGTGTGTTAAATATGGTAGCAGATAACATTTCATCTGGGTTTGATATATCTGGATCATCCTACATCTTGACATCGAGTTATTCAAACGAAGATTACATAAGACAATAAAATGGCAGAAACGAGAATTAAAATCAGTTCAATTCTGGAAAATCAATTACCAGATTTTGTAAGAGAAGAGTTTCCACTTGTAGTAGAATTTTTAAAGCAATATTATATTGCCTTAGAGGGACAAGGATCTACTCTTGATATTCTTCAAAATATCGATCAATATATTAAGGTTGATTCTTTAGCAAATTTAACTACATCAACAACCCTATCATCTGACGTATCATTTGTAGATGATGAGATTTTTGTCGATTCGACATATGGTTTTCCATCAACTTATGGACTTATTTTAATTGACAATGAAATAATCACTTACACTGGAAAAACTAATACTTCATTCACTGGATGTATTCGTGGTTTTAGTGGAGTTACTTCTTTTGATAATCCCAATAATCCAGATCAATTAGTATTTTCGGAATCTGAAATTTTAGATCATTCTTCTGGTTCGCAAGTTGAAAATTTAAGTGTTTTATTTCTTCAAGAATTTTTTAAAAAAGTAAAGACTCAAATTACTCCAGGATTTGAAGAAAGAGAATTTTATTCTGGTATAAATGAATCTCTTTTTATAAAACAGTCTAAAGATTTTTATTCATCAAAAGGAACCGAACAATCTTTTGAAATTCTTTTTAGAGTTCTTTTTGGACAAGATGTAGAAGTAATTAGGCCTCAAGATTATCTTATCAAACCATCAGATGCTGACTATAGAATTAATAATGATCTTGTAGTTGAATCTGTTAGTGGGGATCTTGATCAGATTGTAAATAGAACCATTTATCAAGATCAAACAGATTTTCTTAATTCTGCTAGAGGAACTGTAACTAAAGTTGAAAGAATTCAAAGAGGAGAAAAGGAATATTTTATTTTAAGTCTTGATTATGGATATGACAGAGATATTGATGTTGATGGGACAATTTTTGGATCTTTTTCAATTCATCCAAGCACCCGAATAATTACACCAATAACTGATATAACTTCAACTACAATTGATGTAGATTCAACTATTGGATTTCCATCTTCTGGAGAATTAGTTGTTGATTTGGAAAATGGATCAACAATAATAATAACTTATACGGATAAAACAAATAATCAGTTTTTAAATTGCTCGGGAATATCGGATCAAATACCATCTGAATCTGAAATAAGATTAAACGCATACGCATATGCTAATATCGATGGTAACTTGATTACTTTTAGAGTTACTGGTGTTTTGTCTGATATTTATCATGATAAACCAATTCCTGGATTTAGCATTAATGATCCAGTAACAATCACTTCGTTAGGAAAATATATTAAAGATGTAAAGTATAATAATTGGTTTTTCAATATTCAGGTTGAATACAATGTAAGATCTATAGATCTTTTAGACTCATCAGATGGACAAACTTACGCAATTAATGTATATGATGATCACTCTTTTGTTATTGGAGATACAGTCTTAATTAAAAGAAATGGTGGATCTGATATAACTGCGTTTGTCATTGGATATCGAAATGAAAAATCATTTACTGTAAGATCCGAATCTTTATTACCAACAAATGATAACTTGAAAGTTATCAAAAAACTTTCAAAAACTAACTTTAGTGAATATCCAGAATTAAACATCTATACTTCAAATGTACAGAATGTTTATTGTGATAAAGATGGTTTAAATTTATATGTAACCTCGCCATCACTACCTACCTATCTCGATACAATTCTAAGTGTTGATGATGGATCTATTACATTTTCTGGTACATTTAGTGGAACTGATATTAATATTGGAAATCATTCTTTTTATACTGGAGATGCTGTTTATTATAGATCTGGAGGATCTGATAATAATCTAGGAATTTCTGATGGAACATATTTTGTAAAAAGAGTAAGTGAAACTATTATTAAGATTGCAAGAAGTAGAACAAATTTAAATAATGGTAATTACGTTTCTGTAAATGGTTCTATAACAGATAATCAATTTAGTTATCAAAAATTTGTAGATTCGGATGGAACTCTTTTAAAAATAGAACCTCAAAAATTAGTAAGAGAAATATCAGACATAGTATCTCCATCTAGTGATACAACTACTATTCCAGGGCCTATAGGAATTTTAGTTAATGGTGTTGAAGTTCTCAATTATAAATCAAAAGATAATGTTTATTATGGCCCAATCACAGAAATCAATCCAACTGCTGCTGGATCTGGATATGATATTTTAAATCCACCTCTTTTGCAGATAACAGATTCTATTGGATATGGTGCGACAGCACACTGCTCAGTTTTGGGAAACTTAGAAAGAATTGACATCCTTGATTCTGGGTTTGATTATGTAAGTGATCCCGTTATTAGAATTACCGGAGGAAATGGATCTGACGCCAAAGCCATAGCAAATTTAGTATCGTTTGAACACTCTGTTAGATTTAATGCAACTTCTGGAGTTAGCACATCAAATAACACTATTCAATTTATTGATTATCATAAATTTAGAGATTATGAGAAAGTAATATACAATTCTGAAGGGCAGTCTGTTATTGGTGGGTTAGTTTCCGAATCGATTTATTATGTTTCTGTTCAAGATTCTTATACGATAAAATTACATAAAAATCTTGACGATTCAATTTTGGGAATTAATGAAATATCATTAACATCTCTTAGTACTGGTGTTCATTTATTCAAGTCTTCATCTTTAAAGAAAAAAATAGGATCTATTACGATCACAAATTCTGGTGTTGGATATCAATCCAAAAAAACCACCACAAGTGTTGCTGGTATTAATACATACTCAAATAGTATTAATATAAAAAATCATGGGTACTTGAATGGAGAAATCATAACATATAATTGTACAGAATCTCCCATAATTGGACTTTCTACATCATTGACTTATTTTGTTACAAAATTAGATGATGATAATTTTAAATTATCTTTAGTTGGAGTGGGAACTCAAGAAAAAGATTTTTATTATAAAACTAGACAATATATTAATTTACAAAATCAGGGATCTGGTATTCACATTTTTAATTATGAGCAACCTTCAGTCACAATTGATGGAATTATTGGTGTAAGTACATTAAGTGGGCAAGATTTTAACGCACAAATTCAACCAATATTCAGAGGAGAAATTCAATCCGTTCATGTTGAAAATGGTGGACAAAATTATGGTTCTGCAGAAATTTTAAATTTAAATCGACAACCATTATTTACTCCAATAAATGGATCGGGAGCTCAAATTGCTCCTGTGATTGAGAACAATAAGATTGTTGATGTTGTAGTTTTAAGTTCTGGTTCAAATTATAATTCAATACCAAATTTAATACTTGACAGTAGTACTGGTTCTGGTGCTGTTTTGACACCTGTTATTCAAAATGGACAATTAACTTCTGTTACTGTTATTAATGGTGGAATAGGATATACTCAATCTAATACAAGTATTAGAGTTGAATCTGCAGGTAGTGGTGCTGGATTTGAAGCAAAGATTAATCCTTGGAATATAAACTTAGTTGAAAGATTTGTCGAAAGTGGAAGGATAACAGACGATGATGGTTTTGTTTCATCTAGCATTGGAAAATTTGGACTTCAATATTTACATGCATATGCTCCAAGAAATTTAAGAAAATCTGTTCTCGGCAGTGGGTTTAAAAATGGTGCCGTTTCATACAAACCAGATCTTAATATTTTAAATGGTAGAGAAATTAATTCAACATATCACTCACCAATCATCGGATGGGCATATGATGGAAACCCAATATATGGCCCTTATGGTTATTCTTCAATAACAGGTGGATCAGTAAGATCCATGGTTTCTGGATATGAATTAAGATCTTTACCAGGAAGGCCTAGCACAAGCTTATTCCCATTAGGATTATTTGTCGAAGATTATGAGTTTGTTGGTGGTGGAGATCTTGACGAGCATAATGGAAGATATTGTGTAACTCCAGAATATCCAAATGGTGTTTATGCTTATTTTATGACAATCAACAATGGATCTGTGGATTCCGTTGGAGTTTTTGAAAACTATAAAAAACCAGTATTTCCATATGTAATTGGAGACTCTTATAAGTCACAACCAAATGAGTTTAATTTTTTACAATCATCTAATCAAACACAAATCAATATAAACGAAAAACTTTGGTTCAGAAATACATATCCATATAATTTATCCAGTCCAAATAGTCAGTATAACTATATTTTACAACCAAATAAAATAGTTAAACAAAATTCCAATTCAATTTATCAGAGTTCTATTGTAAGATCTGTAGTAGAGGGAAGAATAAGTTCTATTGGAATTTCTAGCGGCGGAAATAACTATCAAGTAAATGATTATATTGAGTTTGAAGTAAATGAACTTGATGCGAAAAAACCAGCAGCAAAAGTATCATCAGTTTCTGGAAAGAATGTAATATCAGTTAGTGCAGCAACATCGAGTTTTACTGGCGTTGAGTTTTATCCTCGGGGAGAAAGTGATAAGTATGTTGCATTTACAACGTCTCCCCATAATTTTAATAATCTTGATTTAGTTGATGTAAGTACAACTTATGAATATCAGCAAGAATCTTCGATAATTGTAAGAACTAATTCTCTTTCATTGTCTTCCGGCATTGGATCTGATGGTGACACCGGTGAAGTCGCATATCTTGAAGTTTATGGAATATTATCTCCAAATTTAATTAGAGAAAATGATATCTATCAGATTGGAGAAGAACAAGTAAAAATATTGAACGTAGACTCAGACTCTTCAAGAATTCGTGTTCTAAGATCACAAAATGGAACTTCTGGAGTTTCTACTTATCCTGCAGGAACAATTTTAAATGAATTATCAAGAAAATTTGTATTGAATTTTCAGTCCGAAAATGATTATAATCAAAGAATTAATAAAGAAATTTACTTTAACCCTGCAGAAACTCTAGGCATAGGAAGTGTTTCTGGAGTTGGAATAGGAACAACAATATTTTTCGCAAATCCTGGAGTTGGAATAACTCAAATCTTTATTCCAACTAAAACACTTTATTTAAAAAATCATGAGTTAAGCACTGGTGATCAGCTAATTTATAACTCTAATGGTGGAACTCAAGTTTCAGTTTCTACTGATGGATCTTCATCATTCCAACTTTCAAATAACTCTATTCTTTATGCTATTAAATTGTCAAGTGATTTAATTGGCATATCTACCGTAAAAGTTGGATTGGGATCAACTGGATCTATTGTTGGAGTCGGATCAACAGTAGCATCTAAAAACACACTTTATTTGACAAATGTTGGAACTGGCGATACTCATAGTTTTGTAACAGATTATTCTAATATTTTAGTTGGAGAAGTATTTAAAAATGAAGTTACTGTATCTACTGCCACAACTCATGGATTGCAAACTGGCGACTATGTAGACATCAATGTAATTTCTGGATTATCGACAACTATTGTTGTTGAATATGATGATTATAATCGAAGAATGATTATAAATCCAAGATCATTTGTATCTGGGGATGTTAATATTATTGACAACTCAATTACTATTTTAAATCATGGATTAAAAACAGGACAAAAAGTAATCCACACTTCCACATCTCCATCAGGTGGACTTATAGATGAAAAAATTTATTATGTTGTGGCTGTAGACTCCAATACTATTAAATTATCAAATAGTAAATATTTTTCAACTAGAAGCGAAAGAGATCTTGTTGGTATCACATCCGCATCTTCTGGAAGAATTTTACCAATAAATCCAAAAATTGAATTTACATATAGCGACTCAATAATTTTTGATTTGTCGAGTTCGACATTATCATTTGCAAATAATTCGGTTTTATATTCAGCATTTGATCTTAATTTCTATACCGACTCCAATTTTAATAATAAATTCTTTTTCAGCGATTCTAATAATGTAGAAATTGTTAAGTCTGGAATAGTTGGTGTTGATACCACAGCATCTTTAACCTTTAGAATTGTCGAGTCAACCCCAAAAAATATTTTCTATCGCTTAGATCCAACAAATTTGGATATTATTCCAGATGTTAAACTGGAGGTGTATGAAGATGAAGAGGTAGATTTCAATAATCAAATTGAAATTGTAGAAAGTGGATATAATGGATATTATTCTATAGTTGGACTTGGAACAACAACCTTTAAATATAATACACAAAAACTTCCACAAAATTCTGTTTACAATCAAAATAATGCAATTATATCATATTCTACAAATTCATTATCAGCTTTTGGCCCAATAAATCAAATTGATATTACTTCATTTGGAAAGAATTTATCTTCAGTTCCTGGAATTTCTTCCATCTACACAGAGTATGGAAAAAATGCAATTTTGATTCCAAATACTGAGGATATTGGATCTGTAATTAAAACTGAAATTGTAGATATTGGATTTGATTATTCCTCAGATTTGAGTTTGAGGCCAACAGCATCTTTACCTTTAATACTGGAAATTGAAACTCAATCCTCATTTGATACTATTGGAGTATCTTCTGTTGGTAGGGGTTACTATATCTCACCAGATTTAATTGTTTTGGATGGACTTTCCCAAGACTTAATTACTGATGTTCAATTAAAATATGAAATTGGCAATTCCTTTGTAGAGATTGTTAAAAACACTAAGGGTTTGAATAATTTAAATCCAATTATAATTCCAGTTAACAATGTAAATGGTGTTGATATTGATTCAATCACATACAATGATTCTACGAAAGATGTTATAGTAACCCTAGGAAGTTCTTTTAGTAATGCAGCAGATTTTCCCTTTGAAATTGGTGATAGGGTATTAATAGAAAATGTAAGCGTTGGTGTAGGATCAACTGGAAAGGGTTACAATTCCGAAAATTATGGATATTCTTTATTTACAATTACAGGAACTGATCCCAATATTGGCGGAATTGGAGCTACTGTTTCTTATAGTCTTTCTGAAAAAATTGCGGATGGTGAAGTTCCAGGGACATTTGATCCGATTAATTCTGCCGGAAGAATTATTCCAGAAAAAGATTTTCCAATATTTGATATAACCCTAAGGAAAAATGAATTTTTTAAAGATGAAATTGTTACGAGTAATACTGGATATGGAAGAGTATCGGATTGGGATAATACTAATGAAATTTTAAAAGTATCTACTAGAAATAATGGATTTTTAGTTGGTGAAATTGTTTTTGGCAATTCTTCTGCAACAACAGGAAAAATTCAAAAAGTTTTAGAAGACAATTTCATTTATACCGTATCTTCATCTTCTGTTACGAACAAAGGTTGGCAAACTGAAACTGGATTTTTAAATAATAAGTTCCAAAGAATTCATGATAGTGATTACTATCAATATTTTTCATATGCATTGAGATCACAAGTATCTTTAGAAAAATGGGATGATGCTGTAGGATCTCTCAATCATACTGTGGGATTTAAAAGATTTAGTGACTTGATAATTGAGTCCAGTCCAACCATATCTGGTATAAGTACAGATCAAAATGATGGGGATTTTACTGGAATTGCAGATCTTTCAAGATTTATTGATTTGAATTGTGTGAATGATTTTGATCTTGCATTTGAAAACAATATTACTATTGACAATAAAATAAAATCCGATGAAATAATTTTTAACTCAAGAGTTTTGCAAGATTATATCGAATCGGTTGGTAATAGAGTTTTAATAATGGATGATATAAGTGACAAATTTAGCAGCAATCCTAGGCCAACAAGATTTAGTGTTGTTGATAGATTTAGTTTAGATTCAAGATCTTTAAAATATATAACTTTTGTAGAGGATTCTAGATTTACAAATCAAAGGCAAATTCTTCTTGTAACTCTCATTCATGATGGAACAAATGGATATTTAAATCAATATGGAAGATCTGAGACTGTTTATGATATGGGATCTTTTGACTTCTCAATATCAGGAACTGAAGGACAATTATTATTCTACCCAACAAGAAGTTTAATTAATGATTTTAATGTTGAATTAATTTCTTATAATATTGAAAATACTATCGCCTCTATAGGATCTACAAACCTTGGAGATTCTATTTTTGTAGGATCGAGTACGACTAGTATACCTGCATCTACTTCTTCTGCAACCACTGTTGTTGGAATTGCATCTACATATAGATCATCGAAAGTTTTGGTTCAAATTGGTGCTACTGATGGATCATATTTTGAAATGGATGAATTAACAATTATACATGATGGTTCTGATATAATTGTTCAAGAGTATGGACAATTAAATACTGCAAATTTAGAATCATATTCGACTTCTGGATTTGGAACGTATTATGCATATTATTCAGGTTCTGATATAAACATTGACATAACTCCAGACTCAACTACTGCAGTTCAATATGACATCAATACCATTAGAATTTCAATAGCAAGTACAGAATCAACTGGAATTGGAACTATTACCCTTAACAATAGTTCCTTAAAATCTTCACATACTTCTATTGCTGCTACAACTTCCCCAGGAATAACTACAATTTCTTCATACAGTTCTGCATATGAAGCAGCATATTACGTTGTTAGCGTTGAAGATACTACAAATGGGGATTATCAAGTTTCTGAAGTTATAGTTGTTAGTAATAGCGATGTTTATATTTCAGAATTTGGAATTATTAGAACCAACTCCTCTCTTGGATCTATTGGAGCAACTGTCAATGGATTGGGTGAAATAGATCTTCAATTTACCCCCATAGCTAATTCAGATATTGAAGTTAAGGTTTTCCAAAATTCAATTGGATTAACTTCTATGGATGTAGAAGATGACATAATTGATTTTAATAATGCATTTATTAAAACTGGTTATGGATATTACGAAGGAGCTGAGGTTGATGTTGTTAGAAGTTTTAATTTAACTCATAAACAAAAACCAATATTCGAAAGATATTTCGATGGAAGTTCTTCTACCATTGTCAATATAACTGAAGATACAATTAGAATCCCAGAACATTTCTTTGTTACGGGCGAAGAAGTTAGATATACACACTCTGGTGCTGGATCAACATCAGCAATTGGAATTGCATCAACTTCTGTTCCCGGAATTGGAGTCACTGATAAACTTCCATCGACTCTTTATATTGTAA
>JGI10211J34971_10003264_pt1 | contig 13039 bp, 9 predicted proteins | sample Etolagsediment_FD_34971 | JGI IMG/M metagenome (IMG submission 34971) | reverse complement strand
GGACCTGTTGGACCTAATGGAAGTGGATCTTCTTTTAATGAAACTTCTTTTAATAAATTCTATGATCTTGTAACAAAAGAACTTTTTGAAAAAGTAAAAGTAAGTAAAAGAGAATGTTCAGGTTCAGGTTCAGGTTTAGTTCCATCTAAAAGATCTAAATATAATCCAGGTAATCCACTTAAAGCCAACTAATTTATTTTAACATAGGAAAATGTTAAAATTCAATTAATTAATAATTTAGAATATAATAATTTATAATTTTTTAAAGCTATAAAAAAATTGAAGTTAAAATTAAATTAATAATATCTAAATATGCTACGCTCTAAAGATTTCATTATTAAAAATAATAAAGAACCATTACTATTTCAAATTATTGATTGGAGTAATAATGATATTGATTTAAAAAACGATGATGATGAAGATTCAGATGATGAGAAAAATAATAAATATAAAAAAAAGAAACGATTAGCATTAAGAGGTTATGGTGTAACAGATAAAGGTCAATCAATTAGTATTCATATATTCAATTTTAGGAATTATTTTTATGTCAAAATTCCTCAAAGCTGGACTGAATCTACATTTCGTTCATTTAAAAATGCGTGTATGAATGAAATACCTGAATATTTACATGATGGATTACATGAATTCATTATGGTATATCGAAAAGATTTTTATGGTTTTACAAACAATAAATTATTTAAATTTGCTTATTTAAGCTTTAAAAATCAAAGATGTTATTATGGATTTAAACGACTATTTAATGAAAAAAAAATATACATGAAGAAATTAAAATTAGAAGTCGATTTATCTAAAAATCTATATGAAACAAAAGTACCTCCATTATTACGATTTTTTCATACAAATAATTTAAATCCTTCATCGTGGATGAAAATAGAAGAAAAAAAATATATTTTAAATATTCCTAAACAAACCCGGTCTCAAATTGATATTTCAGTAGATGCAAAACACGTTGAACATATTGATTTAAAACAAACACCGCAAATAGTCGTGGCTTCTTTTGATATTGAATGTACAAGTTGTGATGGTGCTTTTCCAAAATTTAGTCGTCCAGATGACCCAGTTATTCAAATAGGTACAAGTGTCTATATTTATGGTCAAAATGAATGTGCTTTAAAATATGTATGTACATTGAAAAAATCAGATCCAATTGATGGAATGATTGTAGAATGCTATGAAAATGAACGTGATTTATTGATAGGATGGGCTAAATTCATTGAAAGATTAGATCCAGACATCATGACAGGTTATAACATATGGGGTTTTGATTGGGAGTACATTTATGAACGTGCTAAAATGCAAAACTGCGTCTATGCTTTGTTTAAACATTTAAATCGAATTAAAAATATGAATGAAGTAAAACAAGAATTAACCATACAAGATTTATCATCAAGTGCTTTAGGACAAAATATATTAAAGTATATTCAAATTGAGGGTATTGTTCAAATTGATTTATTAAAAGTGGTACAACGTGATCATAAATTAGATTCATATAAATTAGATAATGTATCAAAGGTTTTTATGGGACAACAAAAGGTAGATTTAAGTCCTGCTCAATTATTTGAGAATTATAAAGAAGGAAGTCCAGAAAAAATCAGAGAAATTGCGGTTTATTGTATTAAGGATTGTGTATTAGTAAATGAACTCATTAATAAATTACAAGTGATTACAAATAATATGGGTATGTCAAATGTATGTATTGTACCATTTTCATTCTTATTTATGCGTGGTCAAGGAATTAAGATATTTTCGTTAGTTGTAAAATTTTGTAATGATGAGAAATTTATTATTAAAGATTTAAATGATGATGATATAGATAAAAATTCATATGAAGGGGCAATTGTATTTGTCCCTACACCAGGTGTTTATTTTGAACCCGTTGTAGTGATGGATTATAATTCATTGTATCCTTCGTCAATGATTGCTGAAAATATATCTCATGATTCAATGTTAGGGTATAAAGAATATCAATTAAAGGAAAAGAAAAATAAAAGTGATGTTGATGAATATGAATTAATAAAAGATACAATAGCACATGAATATGAAAATATAGAAGGTTATCATTATATAGATATTGATTATGATATATTTCAAGGGGTGGATGATGATAAAAGAAAGGTTGGGTATAAAGTATGTAGATTTGCCGAACCCGATAATGGAGATAAATCATTATTGCCGCGTATTTTACGCAAGTTGTTAAAAGCACGAAAAGATACACGTAAAGTAATGAAATATAAGACAATTACCACCAAGAGTGGGGAGACTTATGAGGGGTTATATGAAGAAAAAGAAAATGATATAATTGAAATTAATAATCTTGAATTGGGATTAAAAAAATATGAAAAAAAGGATATTGAAACCATTGTGACAACAAATAATGATTTTCAAATTGGTGTATTGGATGGTTTACAGTTAGCATATAAGGTTACATGTAATTCATTATATGGACAAGTAGGAGCATCAACAAGTCCAATATGTTATAAAGAATTAGCGGCTTGTACAACAGCTACTGGACGACGTATGGTGGTGACAGCACGTGATTTAACATTAGAAAAATTTGAAGGAAGTAAATTAACATATGGTGATAGTGTTGCTTCATATAGTCCTGTATATATCAAGAAAAATAATAATGTACATTTATGTAAAATCAGTGATATAGCAAATAAATTTGGTAATGGAATTTGGAAACAATGTACAGAATCAGGAAAAGAAACAAAAGAATATTGTGAATTAGAAAATATAGAAACATGGAGTGAAAAAGGATGGACTAAATTGAATGTTGTAATTAAACATAAACTATCTTCTTATAAAAAAATGTATCGAATAATAACAAATAAAGGATTAGTTGATGTTACAGATGATCATTCGTGTTTAACAATAAATGGAGAAGAAATTTCACCTAAAAATATGAGTATAGATACAGAATTACTTCATTGTAGAATGAACGAAAATATTACAAATATTAATCAATTCTTAAATATGAATTTTCATGACAGTCAAATTGGTAGTGCGCTTATATTTCATATTTTAGAAAAACATTATAAGAATGTCAATATAACATATCAAAATAAAAAATATATTGTATCAATTAATGATAATAACAATCAAACTCAAAATGTTAAAAAAATAATTCAATTAGATGATTATAATGATTATGTGTATGATTTAACTACGGAAAATCATCATTTTGCTGCTGGAATAGGTAATTTAATTGTACATAACACAGATTCAATATTTGTAAATTTTTCCGACACAATTCGATTAAGAAATCCTGGTAAAGAATTAACAGAAAAGGATTTATTGGAACAATCAATTGTTATAGGAGAAGAAGCTGCGGCTCATATTAATAGTCATATGAAGGCTCCACAAAACATTGAATATGAAAAAACATTTTGGCCATTTTGTATTTTTTCGAAAAAGCGTTATTTTGGAAATAAATATGAATTTGACATGAATAAATATAAACAAACATCTATGGGTATTGTATTAAAGCGTCGTGATAATGCACCGATTGTAAAGACAGTATATGGAGGTGTAATTGATATTATTTTAAATAAACGAAATGTAGATGATTCAAAGGTTTATTTTAAAAATGCGATTGAAAATTTATTAGATGGAAAAGTAGATATTAGTCAATTGGTAGTAAGTAAAACGGTAAAGAATGATTATTCAAATCCGACATTAATTGCGCATAAAGTATTAGCGGATCGTATGGGAGAACGTGATCCAGGAAATAAACCGCAATCAAATGATAGAATACCTTATTGTTATATTGAACATCAAAATTTGAAATGTAAAATATGTGATACAAAAATTAATCCTGACAAATGTAAATGTGTGGATTGTATGAATATTTATTGTTATTATCATTTAGGTAATCATCGTTCAAGTTGTAATAAAATATGTCGTTTTTGTCGTAAAACAGATGAAGATTTAATTACTGATTATGAGGAAGAAAATAATAGAAAAGCAAGTGATGAAATGAAAAAAAAATTAGCATTATTTAAATGTAGAACGTGTTTTGGAAATTATTGTAAGCCATGTTTTGAGAAACATAATTTAAGAAAGGATAAATATAAAGTGATTCATCATGATAAATGTAAGAAACCATTATCAAATAAATTATTACAAGGAGATATTATTGAACATCCTCAATATATAAAAGAAAATAAATTAAAAATAGATTATAATTATTATTTAACAAATCAAATAGAGAAACCGGTTTTTCAAATTTTTGAATTAGTCATGAAAAATCCGAAAACAATTATTGAAGATGTTGTAAGAAAGCAGAAAAACAAAAAAGATGGTAATGCGTCGATTAAATTATGGTTTAAAGCAATGAATAATACTACNGCACTTAATGATGAAAAAAAAAAATCAGAATTACAAAAAGTAGTAGATTATNATCAATTAGACGAAGATGAAAATATGTTAGAAGGATTTGAAGAAGAAAAAGATAAAAATCCAGATGCTATAATTGAAGATTAAATGTTATTGTATTTTTTGAAAACTACCATTTATGAGAATAAAATAAATTACAATACACAATGATAATCCAAATAATTTTTGATTTAAATATAATATTTTTTTATCCATTAATATTTTATTAATAAAATCTTCAATAATTTGAGTACCTAATAGTGATGAAATAATAGATAAAATGAAAACTCCGTAATTTTTATTTTCTAATATTAGATTAAACACTTGCCCAATTAATGTTGTTTTTAATTCTTTATAACATACCCAATTTAAATAAAAAATTATTATTAATGCAAATATACTAACAAAAAATTGTACATAAACCATTTGTAAATTAAAAAAACGTTTTAGTGGTAATGTAATTAATAATCCGGATTCAGGAATAGGGGTAGAAATAACAAAAAATGCCCATATAAATAATGCATACATCATACCTTTTGTATATCCTTGATAAGATGTAAAAATAATAACTAAAATGATAAATAAAATAGATATGAAATCATATATTAGAAAATATAGATCTTTTTTTTCTTTTTCTTCTTTTTGTTTTAAGGTTAATGTTTTTGTTCCATTATTTTCTATTATTTTATAAATATTAAGTATAAAAAATGAAATTATTATTAAAAAAACAATAATTGAAATTATTATTTGAGTATAAATTTTATACCTCATTACTATTAATAAATATAATTTTTGTATTTAAAAATAAAGGTATTAAGTATACTATGTTTTCTTATAAGAAAAATCGAAATAAATCGCCACCTTATTTGGACAATCAAACAAAAAGGTACATACCTCCTCCTATGCAACTAAAAAAAATGGAAAAACCAACGTTATTGGGTAATTTAATGGGTGGTCTGACACATGGATTTAGTTTTGGTGCTGGTAGTGAGTTAGCACATCAGGGAATGAAAAAAGTTTTTACTCAAGAACAATCGAATCAACAACATTCAGAAAATGAATTTCAACAAGAATTATGTAAACAATTAAAAAATGAATATGACAAATGTATATTAAATGCTGGAGAATGTCAAGCATTAAATGAAACATTAAAAAATATATGTAAAATAAAATAAATCAATAAACTTTTCTTAAAAATAAAAATCCCATATTTTTTATTTTTTCAATCATTTTTGAATTTATATGTTTAAATTCCAATGCTTGTGTTTTTTTTAAATCAAAATTACAAAAATGTGTTTGTATTTTTAATATATCTGTTTTTAATATATAAAGTAAAATATTAATAAAATAATGTTCATCTGGACATTCCATGTTTTGAAAATAAATAGTAAAATCTGCCTCAATTAATTGTTGAACATCTTTTTTAACTAATATCATATTAGGTTGTTGTTTTACAAATTGATTAATATGAAAATGTTTTTTTATTTTATTATTTAGTTGATAATAACGTTCTTTTTTATTACCTTGAATACAAGAAATCATTGATTTAGGACATTTTTCTAAAAATGATTGATAAAATGGAAATTCATATAATGGTATACAATTTTGACTACAAAAAACAATATGTGTAAATGAATCTCCCCAATATTGAAGTGATTCTTTAAATAATTGAAGAGTTGCTTGAACAATTGAAATATGTGCTTTTCCTTTTGTATTTATTTTATTTTTGCAAACATAAACAGGAAAATGGTATTTTTGCGTATTTATTTGAGTTTTAGGATGTATGAGTACTTTATAATGTTCGTGAGATATATTTTTAAAGAAAATATTCCAATAATGAATAGGTAATATATCATTGTAAGTTAAAAAACAAAATACAATCATAATTAATTAAAAGAAAGAACATTTTATTTTTAAACTATTTCATACCATTTTGAATAATAATAAGTAGTGCTGTAACCCATTTTTTATAATTATCTCTATTAACAGGAAACTTTTTATGAAATTCAATTAATTTTTGTCTTATATGATGTCTGGGAAATAAATAAATAAATGCTTCATTCATTTCAATGATATTTTTAGTTTTTTCAGGACCTTTACGATAATTATAAAAAATATAATGCATTAAAAATTTTTTTACTAATCCACTTGTTAAAAAAAATGAACTATAATATTTTCTTGCTTCTTTATGAGACCATATTCTTTTACCATGCATGGCATTAACTTGATTATGAATATCAACAGTCCAATTAAATAAATTCATATTTTCAACATTAAGACCAATGTTTTTTTCTTTTTCTTCGATTTGTTGATTAAAATGATTTCTACAAATAGAACATGGAATAATTACTTTAAATGTTCTAAAAAATTTCTTAAATTTTTCTTTATTGATTTCTTCTTGATTTAGAGTAAGTTTATGAAAGAAGAGCCAAGTCAGATTTTGCCAACTATACATAATAATATAAGCAATTATAATTTTATATATACGGTTCAAAAAAATGAATCATCTTATTATTAGTAGAATCAAAAATTTGTTTATTATTTATTGGTACCATTAAGGTGTTATTATTTGTAATATAATAATTGTAATTTAAAATTTTGAAAAAATTATTATTTTTTAAAATAATTGTTTTCTTATTTTGTAGTTTTGTTAATAATACTTGTTCTCCCACTTTATTAATTAAATATTTATTATTTTGATAAAAAAATAAATAACTACTATTTTTATCATCTAATCTTAATGCTATTTTATGGTCCTGAATAATATTTTCCTTTAATATTGGGCTATTATGAATTGAATACATATTTATGTTAGAACTTTTTAAAGAATGACATTTAATGATATATTTTTTATCTAAAAATTCAATATTTGCCATATTCTTTTCTTTTTCTTCAAGTGAGATGGTTTTTGTATTTTCTTCTAAATAATATGAATTAAAATCATTAAGTATATTTGAAATTTCAATTGAATCATCTTTTAATATTTTTTTTATATTTGTTACAATATTTTCTTGTGAATTAACTGGCATTAAACGATTAATTTGACTTATAATTTTATTTTTTTCAATATTTTCTTCATTAAACATAACTTTTTTTTGTTTTATTTCTTCTTGAGTAGATACGTTTATTTCAGTTTGAACAGGTTCATCTTGAGTAGATTCTGGCTCCATATCATCTTCTTGAACTTGAACAGGTTCTTGCATTTCAGTTTGAACAGGTTCATCTTGAGTAGATTCTTGTATTTCTATTTTTAGTTGTTCTTGATTTTCTTCTTTATTTTCTTGAAATATTATTTCTTTTATTTCTTGATGTTCATCTTTTTTTGATAATATTAAATCAACAAGATTATTTTTTTTTTCTTCTTTATCTAAAAGAATAATATCATTTTTTTTATTTAAAATATCTGAAATTAAATTGGGTTCATTATTTGATTCTTTTATATCAAATATTTGTTCATTATTTTGATATAGTTCTCCGGTTTTTAAAATTAATTTATAATGTTCATTATTTAAAATAGGTTTAGATTCATTGGTATAAAATACTTTTTTTCCTTGAAAAGTTAGAGTAAAACATTCATCTTTTTCAATTTTAATCTGTAATTCAGTCATTCTTTTTTTTGATGAAATTGTAAATTCTTCATTAAAAGAAAATTCTATAAAATCCTCATTTTGAGGAGGAAGTTCATTTACATAACTATATAATATAAATTTATGGTCTTTATTTTCAAGCTTTATTCCTGTTGTTTTTTTTTTATTTTTATTGACAATAGAAATATCTTTAATAACTAATTTATTCATTATTGAATAATTAGAAAATTAAAAAAAAAATAGAACTCATTTATAAATTAAATTTTAAATTATATTATTCATTTAGAATTAACATAAGATTGTTTTCAATATTTTGCGCTTCTACATTAGTATCATCATCATTTACTATTGTATGAAATAAATCCCAATTTCTAAAAATGACATTTGCGCTTGAACTTTTACCTTTACGACCAGCTCGTCCAATGAGTTGATATAGTGTATTTTTACTACTAATAGAACTCATGTTTTCATGTACATCAATCATTGTTAAATTAATATTTGTACCATATATAATAGATGGGTCCGAGCAAATAAACTTGAATTCATCTTTATATCTCAAAAATGTTTGCATTTCAAAAGGTGTTAATGTTGTTTGATTATATACACCAATACTGCTCAAAAATAATTTAGCACTAATATCATCAAATTCTGTAATAACTTGAGGGTCAAACATTTTAATTTGATATTGAGTAATTTTTTTTGTATCATTAAATTTTATTAAATGAGAATGAGTATTCATAATAAATTCAGATGGATATTCAAATTTAACATCAGAAAATTTATTACGAATTTCTGTAAGTTGATATTCTTTATCTAAATCTTTTAATTTACTATTTTTTTCACAATGTTCTAATTCTTTTTGAATTGCTTCCATTTTATTTTCATAGTTTTGAATTAATTTTTTCAGTTTTGGTGATTTATCTAATAAATTATGTGTTATTTCTTGAAGATATATTTGATAATTTTCAGGATTACTTACATGTAATGTATTATCGCTTTGATAAAAATAAGCATTTTTAGTAAGCATATTACATACAGTATTATCCTGAATTTTATTAATTTTAACTTGTTTAATTTTATCAAAATATTCTTTATTTCCTATACAAAATCGAAGAAGACTTATACCATAATTACGAATTTTTTCATTTGTTAAAGAACCATAATGTTCAAACAATGTATTTAATTGTAATTCATCAGGTAATACATCTTTTAATTTTGAATACATTTCCAAAACAATTAGATTACTATAACCACGTTGTACCAAAGGATTTTTTTCAATAATATTCATAAAACCTTCAATTTGACTCACATCTTCTAAATGATGATGTGGGGCTATAATATCTCCATCTGGACTAATAAACTGACAATTAATATGTTGCTTACTTGAATAAATGTATTTAATTTCTTCATCAGTATCTTCTTCTGTTTCAAATCTTTGCTTAAAATGTTGTATTGTATTTGGTATTTGTTCTTTTGATGCCAATGTGGCTGAAACCAATACACTTTGTTTAGGTAATACACTCAATATTTTAGCAGTAATCATTTGATTTGAAGCAGCAAATGCTTCATCAAAATACGGAATAAATGTATCCGGAAAAGCTTTCAATATATGATAAGCAGAATCTAAATCTGAAATAATAATTTCAGGTAAATTTGATGCTGTCTCAATATCTTCATCTTTAAGTTCATGATGTTCTCGATCTTTGATAAAACGTGTTTCATCTAAATATTGAAGCATTTGTTCTCGAATATCTTCACTAAAACGTTTTCGTTCATTTGCTTTATCTTTTAAAAATAGCTTTTTTGTTTTATTTTTAATAGGATCCGGAAAACAACATTTATCGGGTCGAAATCTTACAAACCAATAGCCTTTTTCTGTTTCTGTTCGATATGTTGCTAACCAAAATTTTAAATCAACACCATGTGTTAAACATAAACTTTCTACACTATTACGTACGATTTCATTATAGCAAATATAAAGTAATGACTTACGTTTAAACGTCGGATCATTTTTTTGTCTTTGATTTGAAATTTGAGCTATTTTTTTAGCAATAATTACTGATACAAGTGTTTTACCATTAGCGGGCGGTACCCAATAAAACATCAATAATGGTTTATCTAATTCAATGGCTTCTCCAATATTATCAATGACATCTTTTTGTTCCGAATATAAAGAAATTGCATTTGGTTTATTTTTATCCCAAAATGAATTATGAATCAAATAATAATAATTTTCAAATAAATGACATGTATGTTCTGATATTTTCTTTTTTATTATTTTATTTAATTCTTTTAATTTCTCATTAACTATTTCAATCACATGATTACTTAATATATTTGAACAATCTTTTAAAGAACGATATAGACTAATTGTACAATCATAATAAATTTCAATAGGTATAGAATCATCTTTTTTATTTTTCAATAAATAAGCCATCCAATACACTATATTTAAAAATGATTCATGTAATCTATTTTTCTTCAATGGATAATGTCTTTCAATAATAAGAGTTTCAAAAAACTTATTCATGTCTTCCAATGATTTTTCTTTTTGAATATCTAATTTCATTTGTTCTTTTTTAGTTAATTTCTTCTCTTTTTTATTTTTATCTTTACTTTTTTTTTTATTATCTTTAGCTTCATTTTCTAATATTTCTTTTAATTCTTTAAAACAATTAGACAAACCACTTTTCTTTAAATAATTACCAAATTCAATTACATAATCATTTGATAGTTGAAAAGGATTTTTACTTTCTTCTAATTTTAATAATTTTTTTTCTTCAGACATAAAAACTTCATTCATTAATGCTCCTACAACAGGATCATCATCACGCTCTCTATTTCTGTTCTTGTACTTAACATCTTTACCTGTGGTATTAATACCAAAAACATTGTTTGCTTCACTCATAATTTTTGTGTTTCTTAATAGAATAAAAATATTTATAAAACAAATTCATTTTTTTTTAATGTTGATTTAATTTATTTTTTTTAAGTTTTATTAATTCTTTTTCTTTTTTAAAAATGTCTAATATATTTTCTTTTTTATGTGTATTATTTTTGTTTTGTTTTATTAGCTTATTCATTGGTTTAATAGATTGATTATTTTTAATTATTTTTTGAATGTATTTCTGTGTCTTTTTTTTATTTTTTATAATAGATTTTTCTATATTCTTTTTCTTTTTTTTATTTTCTGTTTTATTAATTGTTTTATTACTTTTATTATTGTTTATTTTATTATTTATCTTTCTTTTTCTTTTTTTTAGGAGGTTCTATTTTATTTTTATTATTTTCGTGTATTGTTTTTTTTTTTATTATTTTATGTTCTATTTTTCTTTTACTTGGTACTATTAAATTTTTTAATGATTCTTTTAATAAATCATGTATAATATTTTTTTTTAGAACATATTTATTATTTTTTTTAGAAGAAGACTTTTTTTTTGAGACTTTATTATTCTTCATATATTTAAATTACAAAAAAAAAATATAACAATTAATTATGAGTTCATTGATTTTTAGTAATTATTTACAAAACTCAAATGACACAAGTAAAAAAATAAGTGAGTTTTTAGATAAAAAAGACTTGTATATACCAAATATATTTAATGTATTAAATACAATACCACGTTATAAAATAATTTATTATATGTTCATTGTATTTTTTATTTATGCTTTTTTTAGAGATAGAACAATACGTTTAAATGAAATTTTTATATTTTTAATATCAGTACTCATAATATATTTCTTAATACAAAAGGATTATATTAATTTTATTGAATTTACGGATACTAAAAAACTACAAATGAAATTTTTAGAAAAAATGATGTTTTCTACTAATAATTATGAAAAAGAGATTATTGGTGGTGAATCATTAACATTAAATGATTATAATACTAAAAAATCATATTTATATTATGATTCAATTATTGTTGAATTTTATTACAATATACGAAGTTTCATAAATTATGATATATCAAGTTATATTAATTCATTAAAATCAACAAATAATGTATTAGAATTAAGTTTTCAATCAAAAAATTTAAAACAACGTCTAAAAGAAAATTATGAAGAAGCAATTATTGAAAAAAATAATGCATTAAATTATTTAAGTTATTGTACATTCTCAATTCCAATTAATAATATTTCTTATAAAAAATATAAAGAATCAATTAATATTTTACATCAACGTTTAAATGCCCATATTGAAAATATGAGTATTTTATTCAAGGATATAACATTAGAAAGAAATAAAAATGATTTATATTATTTACCCAAGGATGTGTTTGAAAAAGATAAATCTGTTCAACCTAATAATCTTGTTTTAAATAATAGTTCTCTTGTATCAAATCTTTATTAAATATATTTATACATGATGATTTTATTTTGAAATAAAAAATAAAATGGTTAAAAAAGAATTTAATTAAAATAAATTATTTATTTATTTTTTTTTAGAAGTAGTTTTTTTTTTAGATTTTTTAACAGTCTTTTTCATAGGTTTTTTAACTGATTTTTTCAATAGGTTTTTTAACTGATTTTTTCTTAGTTGTGGTTTTTTTCTTGGCACCTCCTTTAATAGGAGAAAATATACTTTCATAAGTGGAAAAACCCATTACTTTTTCTACTTTAGGGCCTCCAGTAAGTTTTGGAGCTGCTGCTCTTGCTAATTTTGAGTTAGGGATATATTCACCTGTTTTGTTGAATTGTCTAAACCATTTTTCACCATCAACACCCATATAATTATCAGGAGCATTTGAAGGACCTCTTGAATTGGCAGTCATGGACCAATCTGAACCATCACCTCCTTTCTTTTTTTTTGAAGATGTTGTTTTTTTAGGTTTTTTTTCTGTTTTTTTAACAGTTTTCTTTACAGCTTTCTTTTTTTTGGCACCTCCTTGAATAAGACGTTGATTACCTATTTTAATATTTTTAGTTTTATGTACAGAATGATTATAATTTTTTTCTAAATTTTTAAAAAATTTTTTTACAGCACTATATGTTTTATCAGCAATTTTACTCATTACTTGAGGTGGTTTTGTATCCATAGAAGGAATGGTACT
>JGI10211J34971_10003263_pt1 | contig 13047 bp, 8 predicted proteins | sample Etolagsediment_FD_34971 | JGI IMG/M metagenome (IMG submission 34971) | reverse complement strand
GCATTGTCTGCATTGTCCTGAATTCGTCCGCCTAGACGGATCTGTGCATAATTTTCATAGAGGATTGTGTCCGTACCACTTTCCAAGAATTTGCCACGACTATCTGTTCCATTGGAACTCCAGGTATCAATATCTGATTTTACATCAGTAGAATTGGAGAGTGTGATTGAAATGGCAGTCGTGTTTGCAGGGATGTCCAAGAAAATGGAGTCATTCCAAATGGTCTTATCCAGATAGAAATAAGGATTTGTAAAGTCATAGGTATTGGTAAACGTGGATGCGGCCTGTCCTGATCCTGTAAAGGTAACACTCACACTTTCTGCCAGATAACTCATGAAGAAACTCATCTCATTGGCAGCGGCTGTGGTTTTGAGAGTTACCGTAATGGTTACCGAAGTATGAGTGTCTGGAATAAACGGTTGTTTCTGCACATCATTGAGAACCTTTGCAATTGCATAGTCCGCACTGAGACTCCCTACTCCACCACTGACTGTTGGCGTACCACTGATTGAATTCTGATAGATGATTTTCATAGGATTTTCTCAGGAGATGTACCGCACAAATTCAACATCTGCAGCCCCTGTAATTGTTGTCTCTTCGCCATCAAAGTCATATACAATTGAAAAAATAATAATGTTGGCCTGTACCATCTGGCGTTCATCCACACACAAGATCCTGTCTCCAATATTCCATGTGTCCTGTACTCCAAAAACCCTTGCGTTGGCCTGAAATGCAGATTCACTGATCAAAATATTCCGTAAATGCTCCTCTACCTTCTTTTCATCCTGAGACAAAGCTTCATACTCCTGTTCTTCTCCATAGGTAAGATTGTGTACCTCGACTCTCTTGGTCTCTGTTGCCAGAACTACGGATATTGGATAAGGAGTATTGTACTCATATTCAGAGTAAATCGTTTTAATTGGAAAAGCAGGAGTAACCACAAGGCTCAACAACTCAGGAGTTCTTACAGTTTGTGAGTAAGTTTTTGCCTGAATCCTGTTGATAATCCGTAAAGTAGGTCGATAGTATGGAGCTAATTCACTTGTAGACTCGTCAATCTGAATCAATAGATTGGCTGCTTTTGCAATGTCTGTTGCAAAGTCCAGAAGCTGTTCGTCCTTGGTACTGAGTTCTGCCATGTCTGTTACGGAGAATAAATGGAAATGAGACTTGCTACATAATCTGCAAAGGTAACGTCTGCTACAGATACGGTGACATCAGTTCCTGCTCCAACCAATGCGGCTGTGCTGATCTGCAATGTAATTCCTTCTTCTATGATCAAAGGAGAATCTGAATCCAAGTCCAAAACAATTGTTGTATCCTCACTGTAAATTGCACTCATATCTTGTCCACATTCAATGTGAATCCAAATTTATTCGCAACATATTGATAGAACTCTGCAAGAGTAGAACTGGTATTTCCAGATATGGAAACTCCTTTGTCTGACTTACCAGAAATGCTTAGAGTGGTTCCTTGGAATGTGTTTCGATTCAATGTAATGGTTGTTGCTGTAGGAGCAATTCCTATACTTATAGTAACAGTTCCTGATGCTGTTTTACTGCTTCCTGCAGTTACTGTAAATCCAGAATAAGTTGGAGCAGTCCCTGTTAAGGTTGCTACAGTATAAACTCCATCATCAGACTGAGGACTTCCTGTAAATGTCAAACTCACTGTTTGACCAACTGTTAAAGTATTAGAAACGGTTACAGTAATAACTGTCCCACTTTGAGAATAAGTCCCACTAACAGATCCTTGATCCCAATACTCTGGAGAAGAACTATTTGTTGAATAAATCAGAACTCCATCCTCACGAACCTCTACTGGATAGTCATTGTCATTCAAAACAAGACCTGGGTTTGCAATCTCATTGGATCTCTTCTTTAAAACAGGAGTCTTGTGTTGAAATGAACCCCAAGTAAATGGGATCCTTTGAGGAAACCCACATCTGTGGCTATTCCCATCTGAAGCATAAATCAGTTCATCATAAGGGGATGTTGGATTTGGGGCATCTGATGGTAGTTTTGTTACTGGAATCAATCTCCGATTTTGTATAGTAAATGCTGGAGTAGAGACTCCTCCAATACTTACTGCTTCTACCGAGTCTACAATGTAATAATTATCGGAATCTAAATTCTGAGATTCTGTAGAAGTATTGAAAGATGGGCCTGTGTACTCCAAATCGGTTCCAATCGAAGTCATCCTTTCAAAAGTTATCACTTGGCCTGTCTGAAATTGATGATTTGGCGCAATGAATAAAATAGGACGATTTTCTGAAGTTGGATAAACCCTGATTCTCTCTATGAAGATAAAACTTTCTGTCAAAGAAAAAGGCCTTGCTCCCAATTCATAGGATTTGTCTGTCAATGCAAAGGTAATCTCTGATTCTGTAATGGTCTGAAGAAAAATCTGTCCATCAAACAAAACACGACCCGCTTCTCCCCACTTCAATTGACAAGGAAACAATTGCTGAATGGTAAATAGTGAGTTGTATCGGACTAGTCCAAAAGGATGATCTGGATTGGTAGGTTCATTCGTCAATGAAATAAAACCAAACTTTACTCCAATCTTTCCACTGTCCTCAACCTGCCCCAATTCCAAAGTTGGCATTCTGACAACAAAAGGATGGTAGAAGTATTCTCCTGCTAACCCTTGTCTGGAAAGTCGATAGGTTGTCCCTCTGACGGTGATCTCTGCTAAAAGATCGCTCATACATACCTTACGTTGACATACTTCTCACCCTGTCTGCGGGATCGCTCTCTCAGTTCTGTTCTGAACTCATTGATGGCTGCTTTCGTTTCTCCCTTTGTATCTGTGTAGACATTGACTTCTGTATCTGAAGTCTGAACTGCAACAATCAATTCTCTCAAGAGTCTTCGTACTTCTGGGTCTCCTGTTTGTCGGAGTGCAGACAAGTCTCCTGCATTCAAGGAGTTCAGTGTACCAATTCCAAGAGACTCTACGGCCCCTCGACTCATGATGTATTCGCCTGGAGAGAGCATTGCTGGGATTGTGTCCATTGGGCCTGGTACTAAACCACCTTGTTGGAAGCCGTATTTTTTAAAATTATTTATTTTTCCTGCCCAACTAGAAGTATATTTAGAATTATACCCAGCAGCAAAATCATACGCATATTGAGCATCAGCTTCATCTTCATAAAACCTTAAAATATAAACAGTTTCTGCACCAAATGCGTGTTCATAATAAACTCCATATTTATAATCAGAATCTGGCGCTTTTTCTACCTTTAATGTAGATGCTAAATCTTGAACTGATGGTTGGTAGTAATTTTCATCGTAAACAAAATCACGGTAACTTGCCCCCACCGCGCCAGGATCTGATATTGTATTTATTTCTGAAGAATATGTTCCTCCAGTAGAAAGAATGTCAATAATAGAAACTTTTAAAGAAGACAATGCTGAAGAAATGGAATTTAGATTTAATGAAAAATCATCTATACTTGCTTGAATTGAATTTTGTGCTCCGCTTAAAGCTTCAGTAAAAGGAGAGGCGTCAAAAGTTGCGTATCCTTTGTATTCTTTTGGTGAGTTCTCATTAGTCGAAAACCCTTGAGTATCAATACTCCATCCATTGTTAAATAAAAACTTAGTCCAACCATATCTGGTATACCAACTTGGTAAAGTTGATGTTGTTGTATTAAACCCAATTGACGATGAACTATACCCACTATTTAATACAAAATAAGTCCAGCCATATAGTGTGTGCCAACTCGCAGCGCTTGTAGATGTTAGTTTAAATCCTTGTGAAGTCTGACTAATGCCATTGTTGAATAAAAACCTAGACCATCCGTATATAGTATGTGGATTTGCAGAAGAACTACTCCATCCTGAATACGCTGTACTATACCCACTATTCATAACAAAGAGAGCATATCCATACTTAACAGTAGGGCTTAATGAGTTTTGACTTATTCCGCTCAATGAAAGTGATACATATCCATTTATCAGTCCTTCTGAATCTGAAAGCGTTTTTCCAATATCGTTAAATTTCATATTTAGTGATGCATATCCATTTATCAACCCTTTTGAATCACTTAAAGATAAGCCAATGCTTGTTGTTATAAGGTCTAGTTTTGCATATCCATTATGAAATCCTTCAGAATCAGTTAATGTTTCTCCAAATCCATCAAATACTGGTTTTAATGAAGCGTAAAGATTTATAGCAACAGCATCCCCCACATTTGTAGAAAAGGTAGCATTTGCAGAATATTCTTTAAATCCAGCATTAATCCTTTCCTGCTCTGTATCTACATTTGTGTCTAAACTTGCAGTAGCATCATACTCCTTAAAATTTAAAAGAATTGCTGAAAAGCTAGCTGTTCTAGTATATCCCTGCCATCCTGTTGTTTCTGTTATTTCTCCAAAATCTCCAGTAAATGTAGCAGTCGCACTATATCTTGCTACTCCAGTAAAATAGTCCCACCCAGTTATTGTTGCGGAAAATGTTGCTGTCTTTTCGTATTGTTGCCATCCAGAATTATCTGTAATTTGACCAAAATCAGGATCAAAAGTAATTTCCCCAAAGGCTTCTGCAAAATTCAATTTGGTTGTACTTAAGCTGAAATTATCATTATTTAATTCAAGTGGAAGACTTACTGAAGACAAATCTACTGTAATAATATCATTGGTAATTTTCAGTGGAATTCCAAGTTCGTCTTGAATGATATCCAGTTTTTGATTTGCAAACGCTAGCCCTAGTCCATTCAGTTCAAAGATCAGGTCATTCAATGTTCCTGAAAGTTCCTCTGTAAGATCCTCTGTTGCATCAATAAAATCTTGTATCTCTGAAGTTGCTCCAGACACTGCTGTCTGAGGCATATTGAATCCTGCCTGTACTCCAAGCAAAGAAAGGTCACTCAGGACATTGCTAAAGATTTGCTGAAAGGTTGAACTGGACTTGTACAAGTCTCTTGCTGTTCCAAGGTAGGTGTTTACAAATTGCTGAAGTTTTTCTATGTCTTCTTCAGTAGCATCAGGATCAAACGCAGAAGCCAACAAAGCTCCATAGGTATCTGAGGCCAACTCAAACTTCTGCAGGTATGGGTCAAGATTAAACTCTCCAAACAGTAAGTCCTGAACCTGGTCATACAAAGAGGTTATTAAATCGTTGATGCCTTCAACTGTTTTCTCAAAGGTACTAAGAATTTCAGCCAATGTGTTTTGAGCACCTTGAAGATTCAATAACTCTTGTTCTCGCTCCATTGCTTCTACTTCACGCTCTCTTGCATCAATCAGCTTATTGATGATCCTTAACTTGTCCTGTACCGTTAAGTCTTCTCTGGCCCGAACATCCATGATCTCTTTTTCATACTTTATTGTAAGTTCTTGCTCCTTGGTAAGGTCATATCCACGGATATCTATATCTTGAGCCATCTGAGCGGTAGTTGCTGCACTGACTGCTTCAAAAGCTGCTTTAAATGCTGTTAGGTTTGACTGAAGTGCCGTCTTCTTTGCTGGATCAGATACTGCATCAATTGCATTTTGAAACTCTGTAACTTGATTGGTAAATGAGTCCAACCCTTTAGTAACCTGATCCATTGGAGCAGTTGCCATTCTTTGAAAAGAAAGGATGGACTCTTCTAAATCTTCTGTTGCACTTCTAATTTCACTACCAACCAATGCTTCAAAATATTCTTCTTGTGCCTTGGAAAATGCTTCCATTTGCTTTCTCGCTTCTTCAGCCTTTTCTGAAGAAAGGAAAGTCAATCCATACTCCAATTCCTGCATTACTGCACGAACACCTTTAATTGTCTCAAGACCTGCTGCCAATGGAGATTGACTCTCTTGATTCAACTTTTCAGTTTCTGAAATAATACTCTTTGTTTCCTCATCAATTCCTTCAAGAATCTTCTCAAAAGTCTTTCGTACTGCTTCCTCTGCTTTTGCTTTAATCTCTGCTGAAGTTAAAGGAACTGTTCTTTCAACAGTTTTCCAGGTCAATGCAACTTGCTTGGTAACCCACTTGAATCCTTGAACAATATTCCCAGTTAAGTACTGATAATTGATATAAGTATCTGGAACTTCTTCTGTGTAGGTTTTAGTTGCCCCTTCAAACGCCTCGGTTGTTTCATTGTAAATTGTTCTAAAATCCTTCTTCCCTGCCATTACTCCACTTGCAGCAAAATCCGTATAGAATTTGCCCATAATGTCTTCCAAAGCTGGGATTCTTACTTCTAAAATTCCTCCTCTTCCTCCAAACCCAGATAAAAATGTTTTATCAAAAGCACTTTCAATATCTTTTGCCATACTACCATCAGCCATATATTTGATAGCTGGGCCAATGACAGGAATATTTGTTAGAAAATTATCTCCACTCAAGTCTAAATTCTTAATTACTGCAGCCAATGCTCCAATTGCATTACTCAGTCCTTCCAATAAAGGTTTCAATGCATTGACTGCTGTCATGATTGGATTGTTTTCAAGAAACGCTGTAAAGATATCTATCACAGGCCCAAGAAGATCCAAGAATGGATCAATCAATTTAAACAATGCATCAAATAGTCTAGAAAGGGCTTGCTGGAACTTTTCATTAGACATGATTGCTGCACCTAGTGCTGCTACTGCTCCTCCAATTGGGCCTCCTGCTGCAAATCCTTGAGCACCTGCTTTTGCAATATTTAATGCCCTTTGACCACTTTGTCCCCCAACAGTAGCTACTGCTTCAAGTAATCCACTAGCACTTTTGAAGAAATTGCCAAAATCTAAAGCAATCCCTTTCCAATCTATATTTTTGATTTTATTAGCAAAATCTTCTCCAAATGTCTCCCAATTGATATTCTGAATAGATTGTACAAGGTTAGTTGCACCAGAAGAGAGGCTATTCCAAATAGACTTGTAAAAATCGCCACTAATCAATGCGCTAATTCCATCAATAACAGCATTTCCTATTGCTCGTTCATTTTTTGTTGCTAAGAGAGCTTCTCTAATATTGTTCAGTTTTTCTCCTTCAATTCTCTGATCATACATAAGCCCAAGATTTCTTCTTAACTCATCACCTTCCTCTCCTAGAAATTCAAGTGAATCCAATGCTAGCTTCTTTTCTTCTTCCATTAATTTTATTTTGATATCTGATGCATTGATACCCTGCTCCTGCAATTCTATTTCTCTACCAAGAACTTCATTACTTGCCATCTCTCTTGCAGTATCCAATCTAACTGAATCTGAAACTTCTGATATTTTCTTTTCTCTATTGATATTCTTCAGTATTCCTTCTTGAGTTCTCAACTCAATGCTTTCTTTGGAAGAAACCCCATAAATTGCTTTAATTGTATCAAGCTGAACCTTGTACTGAATGTCAATGTCTCGTAATGCTGAACCAATCATATTGTAGCTTTGAGTCCCGCCATATTCTTCAAATCCACCTGTCTCTGCAGTTACGTTCTGAGTGGACTGTCCTACTCTTATTTCTTCACGATTCTGAAGAATCTGGTTAACTGCTTTTGCACGAAGAGCTTGTTTTGCAAGGGCCGTATTTATTTTATTTAATGCATTTAACTCAGATGTAAGTTCTTTTGCCCTATCTGCACTAATCTCTTTGCTTTCCAACTCAATCAATATTTGTGCATATCTTAAATTAGTTTGTTTTGTAACAGCACGAACATCCGCATCATGAATTGTAGTGCTTTCATCTAAAAGATAATCTAAATGACGTTTTTCAACATTGAAAAGAGCCTGTTGTTCTTTTGCTTCAAATTGAAGATCCCTTTTCTTTAGTGCAATAAATCTATTTTCTCCAGCATCTCTTTCAGACTTATAGATTTCGTAATTTGCTAGAGCTTCCTGCCAAACAGTAACCATTCCTTCTTTAATACCTTTTGCAAGATATGGCTGCTCTTTTAACTTAGTAGATATCTCTTCTATTTGCTTCTTGCCCTCCTCACCCATGTACTTTGTAAAGAATTTGACAATACCTCCAGCAGGATCTGTTTCTGTTATTTGGATAAACTCTGTTATTTTACTTTTAAGATTTTCTACTGCAGCCGCTGGATCTGTTCCTCCAAATAAAGTTTTAACAGAAAGTTTCCCAACAAATGCAGTATCTAATGTAGACATCTGCAAATCGGATAATGTCTTTCTTAAATCTTGTGCAGCCTTATTTGCAAACTGAATGTCCTTTAGTTGGTTTTCTGAGGCTCCACTTCCAAATGCTCCAAAATATGAAATCTGTTCATCTCTTTCCTGTTCTTTTAAAAGCCTCTTCTGCATTTCTGCTGCTCTAGTACGAGCAAGCATTAACTCTAAGGCCTTGCCTTCTTCTATTTTAATCTGCTCATCATAAAGTCGGTTTAGTTCTTCTAAGTATTTTTCAAAATCCTTTAATCGCAATTCATGCATTTCCTTTTCATTTAAAAGCTCTGCATTCTCCAATGCTTGAACTCTTCTCATATGTTCAATATAAACTTCACTTGATCCAAGGCTTCTTTGCTTTTCTATCTCCCTTTCACCTTTTTGTAATTCTTGATTTATTTCTTCAATTAAAGACTGCTCTTTCCTTACCAGGTCAACTGTCTCAGACTGAGCCTTCATAATATCAGAAAGCCTTTTCTGAGAATCTTTTTCAGACATTTTAGAAATATCTTGATCTGAGACAGAAGAAAGCCTATTAATTTCTTTTGCTAAATTCTTTGTTCTCTCCTCTGCAGACTTCGTTATCCCAATATAAGCACCAATTCCAGATACTAATGCCGTTATTGCAAAAGCTGTTGCAACAATAGGATTTGCTGCTGCTATTGCGCCAATTCCAAGAATTGCCAATCCTGCTATTGCAGTAGTAAGTCCAACTAATGCAGCAGCAATTGCGTCAATGTTCCGTGCGAGACCTAAATAAACACTTCCAAGTTGATCTGCAATTCCACCTTGTTCTTCCAATGCTCTTGAAAAATCTCGCAATGACAAAGAGAGCGCATTGTTTGCAGCTTTAAATTTTTCATTTTCTCCTATCAGTCTAGTAAAAGAATTTTTTACTGTCTCAACTGATTGCTCAACTGTAGGCATCATTTTTTGAAAGTCTTCTCTAATTGCCTTTCCAGATTCAAACAATGCCTTAATCAAAACCTCTGTTGTAATTAGCCCTTCAGAAGCCAGCTTTCTTAAAGAACCAGTAGTAATTCCAATAGACTTTGAAATGCTTGTTGCCAATACAGGAGCAAGTTCCAGAATGGATCGAAGTTCATCTCCTTGCAGTCTTCCTGAAGCCAGTGCTTGAGAAAACTGAACCATTGCATTTCTGGATTCTTCTATGGTTGCACCACCAATCTGAAATGCCTTAGATACTGTTCCAACTACATCTGTCAACCCAGCAAGATTTTCTCTTAATTCTTTAGAATTTCGACCAATTCTAGAAAACATATTTGCCACAATTGAAAGCGGCTGACGAGTATCTTGAGCAATCCGATAAACAGCTTCCATTGAAGATTTTGCACCTTCTAGTGTAGGAGTAACTGTTCTAATTTTGTTTTGCATCAATGTGTATTCATCAGTAAGACGAATAATTCCTGTTATTAAATTCTGAGATATAAATCCTGCAAATGCGCTTACTGCCAATGATGCAAAATATTGATTTTTTTGTATAGCTAACGCTAAACGCTCAAACAAAGTTCTACTTTTATCTAAAGGCCCTTGTGTTCCTTTTAATTTATCATTTAGTTTAGTAACTTCAGATCGAAGAGAACTCACCTCACCACGCAACTTCTTGATGACATTCATTGCTTGTTGCATCTTTGCATTGAAGGATGCTGTGTTGCCTGTCGCTTGGTTGATGGTGTTTTCAATACGGAGGAAGGTCTGCTGCATTTGCAGCAAGGACTTGTTCGTCAGACGGGAGGATCGGGACAGATAGGTGAGTTTTTTATTGAGGTTGTTGATCCCCAACTGCGCTTGTTGACTATCTACTTGGATATTCATTAAAGCGGTGTATGATGCCATTTCTCACCTATCTCAAATTTGCTGTTCTGCGAGGAACCATTGCCTTGTTTGGCCCTGGTGTCTTGGACTTGGACTCTGCTTTTCTCTTACGCTCTTCTGCCTCCTTTTTCTTTTTGTCTTTCTCTTGACGATCTGAGAAGAGTTTCAACTCTATCTTACAGACTGTCTCGTAAATATCCTGTGTATTTGCATGATACCGCTTGAGATGAACATCTATCGCTTCTTCTCTCAGGGGCATCTCTGAAAATGCACGGTCTCTTCCAAAAATGTCTAGATACTTCCAGCGTTCCAAACAGAAGACATTGAACTCATCCGGTTCATAATTCTGCATGGGACAGATATCGCAGGGAGGCCCTTCGTCCTCTGAATCCCAAATATCAGCATTCCGACAACACCACTCTGGTTTGAAGGGTAACCCCTCTGTAATTCCATGTGTTGCTGATGAACCTAACCACTCTGCTGCTCCTGTCTGGAACTCAAGAAGTTCTTCTAGTTTTTTTCCTGAATCCCCAACTGCTCACGGGACTTGGTTTCCAACTGTGCAAGAAGCTCTTCAATCAGAGGTTGCAGGGCCGCATTACGGAACCACTCTCTCTTTGTCTCTTCTGTACAATCAATTGGCTTCCCTTTGTCATCCGTAACATTCTCCCAGTTGACACATGTCTTTACCCACTGATCCTCCATAAATTTGGAGACACCCTTGTTGTTTTTGATTCTCTTCTCATAGAGAGCAGAAATTTCATGACGTGTCAGAGGCTTCATTGTGAAATAGACATCCTGAAGTTCAGGATCCATCTCTGCGCCTGGGCATTGAATGCGGAAAGAATCAGATAGTTTGCTAGGTACAAATGCCATTGGTTTACCCCATAATGATTAGTGTTGATGCCCCAATTGAATCCGAGGAGGACACAAGGCTGGGGCCACCTTGAGGAACGTTCCTAGTCCTCCGACTCTTCTGTTTCCTCCACCACAGGATCTTCGTCCTTTTTCTTCTTCTTTGAAGAATTGGAACCCCATGATGCCCCATAGGAAGCAGTAAAACTTGGCTTTGGCGGATCACCTTCTTCGGAAGAAGAGACAATCTGACAAAAATGCATTTCATTCAAACGATCAACAATCTCAGATACAGGATTTGTCCAGTTCACTTTTCTCTTCAGATACTCTGTATCTCTAGATGGGCCATCCAACGTAAAATAATCCAATACAGAAGACATCGAAGGAGCAACCATCTTCAATACTGCATCACGATTATTGATCTTTAACTCATAATTGAATTTCATAACATTCCTTTGATAGGCCCCCGAAGGGGCCATTCGTATCAGAAGTAGCGAACCAAGAACTTATCTGCATCCTCGCACTCAGCACCTCGCACTACTGTGAAAGGAATGTCAATCTGAGTTGCGCCATCTGCATCCCCTGGAGTGGGAACTTCCAAGAAACAAGAAGGTGCAGCAATCTGGATTCGACTACCTGCTGTTGTACCAATTTCCACTCCAATTGCACGATGCGGAACTGCACGAATAGAGTTCATCAATTGAAAGTCCTTTGGACGTAGCAGCAAGGTAATCGAACCTGTAATGGTTGGCTCATTGATAACATAACTGGCAGGAGGGAACTCTTCCCCTGTCATTTCAGTCAAACCAGGAGTCGTTACACTTCGATCAAAATCAAAGCTAACAGCCGTCACATCAAGGGCATTGTCTACATGGAACAAATCATCAAAGGTTGCCCCATCAGGAGATAACCCTGAACCAGTCATTTGATCTGCCATGTACGCCTGAACGCTCTTCTGATCAAGTAAACTCGCTGTGTCTGGACAAGGTTCTGGAGTGTAAGGAATCAGGAATGTATCTCCAGCAGGAAGCTGTACTCCTGAACCTGTTGCTCCATTTGAATTGGTATCATCTGTATCCAGAGTGACGGTAGCACCACTAATTGCGACTACTTCAAAAGGCCCTTGCTCTGCACCAGCAGAATCACGAACTTTTACAAGAGATCCCTTTGCAGACAAGGACTGATAGAATGCAATGTCCTCTGCAACAGCAGCAGTATCATTTGCAGCACGAAGTGGATAAGTAACGGTTACTGTAGTATCTGCACCAGAAGCCAATGTAATTGGCCCAGCATTGTCTAGTTGAGCAGTTCCTGTGTAGAAAACACGATTGGCTTGGAACCCTGTCGTAAAGGTTACTGGGCCATCCTTTGCAAGAGAAACACTCCAAGAGGTAGGCAATGCTCCAGTTGCTGTGTACATCTGAACAGCTTGATCTGTAAACTGGCGAGAGGTTACTGTAAATGTATTTACAGAGTTTGCCAAAAAGTACTGAATCGCTGTAGCATTTGCAGAAGTAACATTGGTTGTATTGCTTGCTCCTTGAGCATATCCACCATCTCCAGAGCTTAAATACTTTCTACCACCAAGAGTTCTGTAAAGAATCCCTCCTTCTTCTGCTTCTACAATAGCACCAACTTTGCTAACTGCACTTAGATTTCCAACCACATTCATCTGTGTTCTTGATGAAAAAGTGAAAGTGTATCCAGCAGCAGTAGAAGTGGTGACAATGTGCTCTGTAGTTACTCCAGAGTAGGTTACAGAAATCGTATCACCATCATTCAGAATAATTCCTGGGTCAGTTAGCAGATCTCCAACAGTAATTGGATACAGTCCACCACTGAGAGCACCAGCCGTTAGGGTCAGAGTTGCATTTGGAGTTAAATCAATTGGAGTTGAACTTCCACGACCACCAGGCTTTGCATAGTACTCAAAATCAAATGTGGAGTAATCCATGTAGTTGAGTACACGATCCACACTAATGAGTTCTGGGCCAATCTCTGAAGTATCAGTGTAGTTCCCAGCCTGTCCAATGACAGGAGGAGTGGTTAGACCAAAACGAGTCAAAGTTGTAGGGTGAGTAGCAATCGTTCCTGCTGTAGTTTCTGCATTCAGAAAGACAATCGAGGATCGACTGCGGTTCAGGGTACTAGGGAGATTCCCTGCATTATTCGCCATGACTTCTCCTTATTAGGTAGAATAAGTAAAAAACAACACGGACACGGGAAGCTCAAAATGTGCTCCTGAACTGAAACCCTGTGTCACTTCCAAAGC
>JGI10211J34971_10003262_pt1 | contig 13052 bp, 14 predicted proteins | sample Etolagsediment_FD_34971 | JGI IMG/M metagenome (IMG submission 34971) | reverse complement strand
TCCCCGGCAGCATACACTCCTATAGCATTCTGCCATACCTGGGGGCGAACCATATGGTAGGGTGACTTGGAATGGTGTGCCGCGCTTTCTACAGCTTCAGCCCACTTACCAAAAGTAAAGGCACTTACGACTCCCATCTGGGGAGAAGCAGTTACCCTCTCTATGAAATAGACACAGTTCTGGTATCCTATTCTCCTACAGTTCTCAATCTCCCCTCTGAAAGGGATGACCCACTTGAGGTCACCATCAAGTAGACAGGCTGCTGCCCCGCTTTTTCCCGGATCCACTCCCACAATGAGCATATCTTTCCCTCCTACATTTTTGACAATACTTTTGATTGGCTGACTTTGGCTTGTACTTCTTTCCACAATCGATGCATTCCCTTCTCTTGTTGTCAAATTTAAACTGCCACGATGAACTCATCACCACCCCTTTAGCAGGTGCATAATTAAATAACCCCAAAACAGTATCATTCCTATTATAACGGAACGCACCTGCCATTTCGGAGCCTTCGCTTTCCATATCCAAAACATTTTTGATATAGTATTCCCGGTAGTCAACTTGGCTATGAGTTCATACGCGCCAAGTAATGACCCCACACATACCCAAAATATAACCCACCACCATAGCCCAGCTACTGCAAAGGGTACCCCTAGGGTTATTAGAAACACTGCTAGAATCTTTACTGCGTCCATAACTTTCCTCCAATCGCTGCAATCACCTTAGTTGTCACAGCATTACCTAAACATTTGTACCTCTGGGTATCACTTATCCCCTCTGTCCACCCATCCGGAAAGCCCTGAAGTCTCTCACATTCCGTAGGTGTAAGCCTACGAATCCTCTGCCCATCTGTCAACTTACATCCATTACGGGGTGCTGCGTTGTTGAAGGTAGCACGAACTGTCCCACAATTATCCTCCTTTCTTATACGACTATTGTAGTCATCATAGCACATCACTCCGTGTTGATCCTGCCCCGTAAGGGTGAAGGATGGCTCACCTTCTTCCTTTATTCTTCTTCCGTTTTGTCTTTTTTGTAATCGTCCGGGCGTAAGCACGGCACATCCCCGCCTATTTTTAAGGTTCGTGAGGTCTCTGCCTTCATTGGCTTCCTCTCTATAAAGTGACTCTTCAAGATCCCTTGCGTCATCTTCTCCGATAGGAAATACTTTGGGTCTACCTGATCCTCTAGTATGTCCGATAATGAACACTCGCTCCCGGTTTTGAGGAATTCCAAAGAATTTAGTATTAAGTACCTGCCATTCGATATCATACCCAAGGTTGGCAAGGACTTTAAGTATGGTTTGGAAAGTTTGTCCAGAGTCGTGAGTAAGTAAGCCTTTGACGTTTTCGAGTAGAACACATTGGGGTCTGTGGTGGTCGAGAATCCTTGCGATCTCAAAAAAGAGAGTTCCCCTAGTGTCATCGAATCCCCTTCGGTAACCGGCAACTGAGAATGCTTGGCAAGGAAATCCTCCAACCAGGAGGTCATGGCTTGGTATGTCTGTGACTTCGATTTTTGTGATGTCTCCTTCATAGAGTTTGCTCCTTTCGTCCCATCCTCCAGCACCAAAGGCTTTTGATCCCCCCACCCCTGACTGGTCAATGCCGGACATAATTTGTTTTTGATTAATTTCTTGTGTAATCTTTGATCCGAAGACTTGACTATGTATTTCATTGTACCCTCCGAAGTTCTTTCTATAGATGGCACTCGCGTATTTATCCCACTCGTTGGCGAAGACGCAAGTAAAACCTTCGTGATCTTTCCGTGGTTCTGCCGGACTGTCGGTGCTATCCCCGTTGGGCAATACACATTGTGACACTCGTGACCCTTTCCCATATTGAATAGAATTTTCAAGTCCATAACGGAACCCTCCTATGCCCGCGAATAGTTCAATAAACTTCATACTACCCCCTCCAAGAGAGTATCATCATGGTCCACATAAAAATAACGAACAGTATACCTAACGTTGCCGCTATATTTTCTTCTTTCATAGTCTACCCCTTTTTATACCTTTGAGTGGTGAAACCTTCAGCGACTATAGGACATCCCGTAGCCCAATCAGGCACTTTACACATAATTCTGATCATTTCCTCAATTTTGCCCTCACCTAACGCTCTCTCAGAGACGATCTCATCGTGGGTGTGCATAAGTATAGGGTATCCTGCAGCTTCTAGAGCAGGCATTGAGTATGCCATAATGTCTCTCGCTACAGCTTGAGTGATGTTCTCAACGAGGAGTCCACCATATGTATCCCTTCGTACCCACTGCGATGTGACCTCTGTCATAAAGGTCATACCCATTTGCTCGAACCTATTAGGCTCTAGCTGTGGTTCCATATAGGTGAGGATCCTATCAGATGGTAGCCTACAGAATATAGCCTTCCTATCCGGCACATATATCCAAGCTATACCATTACACATTGCTACCTTATTAGGAGAGTGGTATGCTTCCATCATTGCTCTCTCCATATCGTACCAATAGTTCTTCACGTTAAAGTATGTACCTCTATACAGATCAACAATCCTCGTGGCTTCCTCTTCAGTAACATCGATGCCGTAAGTTTTGCAGGTAAGTCGGAACTTACTTGCGCCCATTCCGAATCCACATCCAAGGATTGCTTGTTTTCCAAGTTGTCGCTCACTAGGATTATCAGCTTTGGTGAGTGATGGATCCCCATAAATTCTCTGAGCCATCTTAACGTAAATGTCTTCATCTGTACCCCTATCAGTTGCTTCAAACTCTTTGAGTCCTGCTTCCTCACCAGAGAGCCACATAACTACACGTGCTTCGATAGCACCATAGTCTACCACATAGAGTTCCTTACCCTTAGAGGGTATGATCATCCCTCTTATACACGAGGAAAGAACATCCATAAGTTTCCCTGGGTACATCATTTCTACAGCAGGGTACCCAACAGCAAGGATATCCTTGATGGCTTTGTCTGTATCTACCTTACTCTTTGGAAGGTTCTGCAACTGTACCAACTTGCCACCCCATCTACCTGTCGATGCCCCGTGGTACACATAACTATCACGAAGGATATCGTTTTCATCGACAGCCGCGATAAGCTTCCTATATTTAGCAAGGGAAGACTTACCTAATTGCTGACGAAGTCGTAGCACTTGGAGTTGCTTTGGTGTTAGTTTGTTTGCCTTGATTGCTTCTGTTACCGACTGCTTTGTTAACGATGTCATGTTGGCGCCACCCTCATTGAGGAAGGCGATCATCGATTGTACTTGAGTCCCCTTGGTTACCTTTCCATTGGTAAGTGCCACAAGTTCTTTATTAAGGGAGTCGGTTTTCTTTTCGAGGATTCTAATGATTTTCTTAACCGTAGGCATATCAATGCGAATGCCGCGCGAGTTGATAAGCTGGTCATAGAACCATATCTCTTGTTCTTTGTCGGATAGATCCGGCAAGGCATTGTCAAGGTCTCTTTCGACTCTGACATCTTGCCTGCAGTATTCATATAGCATTTTAAGATGCTCACTGTCTTCGTCATATTCTTCTGTCCCCTTCTTTAATGGTTTAGCCATACGCAACATCATCTGTCTACCCACCTTGTCCTTCCTTTGAGGTAGACCTAGGGCGTCGGCTGCCTTCTCTAATCCTTTAGGCAGACCATAGGCACAAGCTTTAGCCATAGTGCAACGCCATCTTTGGAGAGGTATCGCGGGAAGACCATACTTCTTTTCCATTATGTTCTTCCATATGCATCTCTCAAAGAAAGCATTGTGGGCTACGAAGATGACATCTGGGTTCATTGCAAGTTCCACGAGTTTGTTGAACTCATTACTCACGTGAACTTTACCATCATCCACAGCGATAGCTACGCAATGGACATGGGTAGTAGGGTGCGCGGAATAAATCCACGCACCCGTTTCCCAAATGTCCACTGTAGATCTTGTTTCAAAATCTATGTGGACTTTCACCTTACACCCCCTGGAATGGGTTTGCTACAGGAGTAGTTCCCGTTGGGGCAACTTGCCCTGTCGGTGCCGACTCCTGTACTTCACTCTCTTCAGGGATGTCAAGACCCGCGAAAGCATCATCCACTTTCACACCTGTCGATGCGAAGGGAGTGTTCTCACCTGTCTTCATAACGTGTTGCACACCAATACTAACACTCTTCTTGGTGCCATACTTGTACCCAAACACATCGATGTAAGCTAAGACATTACATCCAGCATAGACTTCGGTTGGATCGATTGGTTGTTTGTCCCTATTCACAACACAAACCTTGCCGAACTCTGTCTTACGACTCACATTGAGAATATAGTGTCCCGCATATTCTCCACGATATGTCTTGAACGATCCTACATCATCACCATCTTTGAAGTTGGTGAAGTTTGCCAAGGCTGCCGGTAGTCCTGCTTCACCCGCAACACTTATAGCTTCCTTACTCACTGCATCCTTGAGCCACTTTGCAAACTCGATGACTTTAGGATCTGATTTTGGGAACAGTATTGACAACGAATACTTGTTGAACTGATCCGGTTTACTTAGGTTCGGAAACGATGCCCTTCCGATAGGCGTTACTTTTGACATACTCATTTTAGTTCTCCTTTTTGTTGTTCTACTGTGCTAGTCAAGTTCTACATCCTTGAACACATCTTCGACTTTACGACTTATAAAGTCTTTTGCTTCCTTGGTTGGCACTAACTTGATGTCTCCCTCTGGAGTCATCACATAGTCATCCAACACTTCCTTACCTACGATCTTCTCAAGTTGCGCTGGTGTCCTCACCTTACGCTCACCAAAAAGATCATCGCCAAGTTCCGACTGGAACCTTTCGATCACTGCCTGCTCGTCCTTGTACCTCCTTTGTTTTCTTCCTCGTGTCAACACATAGTTAGGTATATCCTCACCCTTGGACGCGAGAGAAAGGGCATACCCTTCTAGGTTATTAATAAATGCCTTGAGTACCTCAAGGGCTGGTAGAGCCTTACCTATTTGTTCACCTGTTAGATCTGTTATCTTAGGGAAGACTCTGTCGATCTGTGGTGCTACTTCTTGTACTGTCGTTACAATACTTTTTTGTAGTGCATGACAGACTCCTTGTGCTTTACAATACTTGCACCAGGTTCCGGCTTTGAAGTCAGGATCTTTTACCCTAGTTAAAGCAATCGCTCTCTTCAACTCCAATATGAATTTGTCCATCCTTTGGGGTGTGGTCTCCCACATCTTTATGAACTCCCCTTCCTTTGCCCTAGGCTGAATAACACCTATGACAATCTTCTTGATGAACATCTTCGCATCCAAGTAGGGGCGTATTCCATAATACATACACTGTTTGTTCTCAACAGGGCTGACGATAATACCTCGTCCTCCCTTGAGATCAATAACATAGAGGGTGTCTGATGCCACGAATGAGCAGTCGGTAGTGCCTTGAGCCAACTTATCAACCTCTGGTATTTTGAACTTCGTCTCTACTTGTAAAGCTTTCTGATCCAAGTTATGTTCCTTGAGGATATCGAGGATCGTATTCCTATACATACGAACCGCGAAAGCGAAGTCATCATTTACTGTGAACTCGATGATCTCCCCATAGTTATCCTTTACTTCAATAGTGTCTCCGATACAGTCATAGGGGTCGATGTCTTCTTTCAAGCATCTTGCTCCTAACTCGTGTATGGCTATCCCCTCCAAGGCTGGTGGATTAGACGGCTCAACAATGTCTATCGCAGCCTGGGCAGAGACACTACCTGGACACTCAAAGAATCTATCAGCACCTGACGGACTGACGTTTGAATGACCCATTATTTTACTCCTTCTTTGGTTAGGAAGTCCGCTACCAACTTGCTTACGGCTTCATAGTCCTTGGGTTCAACATCGAACACGTGTTCGTTGTTGGGGTACTTCGCTTTGAACTCACCCTGCAACTTTGCAAAGAGTGCATTCGTCTTCTCAGGATCCCCACTAAACGATGAGATCTTGTTGGCTGCTTCCTGCATCTCTGTCTGATACCCTTCAGGTGTAAGATCAACCTTTACTTCTTCCTTCTTCTTTGGCTCTGCCTTCTTCACCGCCGGTTTTGCTTTGGGTTGTGTCGGCTGTGTTTCTGATATCCCTGCCTGAACCCCCTCTGAATACGTTCCTTCGGTTGTGATCACATCATCTCGTGCCGCGATCTTCTCCAATGCTACCGCGATTCTTTCTGCCTGTGCATCTGTCATTACTTCCTCCTTCTTTTTTGGATTAAAGTCTAGCCCTAACTTATCATCCTTCATTATTGTCTTGATGTTCTTGTCCTTAAACAGAGTGCTACTTAGCACCTGCTCATCCACAGTTCCCTCTACAAGAAGGAACTGAAATAGGCAAGGTCTTTTTTGCCCTTCCCTATATAAACGACCAATGGCTTGTTTGATGATCCCTGGGGTGTGGGCTATCTCAACGAATACTGCCATACTCGCCACCTGCTGAAGACCATCAATACCTTCACCTGCCGCTTGAATCTGTCCTATGAAAACTCTGCAAGATTTTTCCCCACAAAATTTATCAACTACCTTTTGTCTGTCTTTACTGGGGGTTGCACCCCGTAATACGACAGGATTAAATTCTCTGAGTGCTTCTTCAAGACCAAGGATAACATCTGTATGGTAAGCAAATACAACAACTTTATCCTCCGATTCCAAGATGTTCGTGATGTGTTCGGCACTGGGTACGACTTTCCCAAGACCGATCTTACGTCTAATGGATTCGTTCTCCTCCCCTGTAAATAAATATTTCTCAATGTCTTTCGAGAAGGGCATATAGATTTTTTGAAGAGACTTGTCCGGTAGGACATCACGCGTTCTCCGTAACATAAACCCTTCGAGCCTGCCAGAAAGTTCCTCAAGATTTTCTGCTCCATTAGCTTCGTAGCCCCACTTCCCATCTTGCCCATCACAATACCTCCTTGTGTATGCTATGTAATTAAGGTAGCCACCTAGCCTTTCAGGGCATAACTTGCTCAACATTGCGTGGAGTTCCACTGGTCTATTGAGAACAGGTGTGGCTGTCATCATCCATCTATAAGTCGACAGGTCAGCGTATCCGTTTCGCAGGTACACTGCCTTAGTTCGTTTAGCCTTATGGTTCTTGAGGTAATGTGCTTCATCGCAAATGAGAACATCATACGTCCTCTTGAGTAAACTCCGAATGTATCCCTTCCTCCAGCAGAGATCGTAGTTAATGATGAACATCCCTTCCCTTGGCACGGTTTCGATGTTCTTGTCGTTGAGTATATGTATGTCTCTATCATCGTACCCCCATTTGACTGCTTCCTTCTTCCAGTTATATTTAATACTCGCTGTGCATATCACAAGGATACTCCTCGCACCTACTTGTTGGCAGGCGTGGATCCCTTGCGCGGTCTTCCCCGTTCCAACGTCATCCGCTAAAAGGGCAGCCCGCGACCTTGCCAAGAAATCCACACCCTGACGTTGGAAATCATATAGCTGCTCGTATGTGTCGTTAACTATTCTCATTTCACCACCTTAAAAGGATCCTTGAGTTTGGTTCTCTTGTATTCTGGGTCGATCCCAAATCTCACCATCTGATTGTGCTTACGACAAGCCTTCCTAAAGGTCTTGATCTGCTCTTCTGTCCAATGGACTGGCTCGATGTTAGGACTTATCTGATTATCGAACCAACAATCAGCTACCTTTGTACCCCATACCTTGCATAGATCTAACTTCATACAGTTCTCTTCGTAGGGTGTGAGCCAATTGCACACCATAAAAACTGTGATGTCGTGTGGCTTATACCCTGCTGCAAGGAGAGTTTTGACTGTGGCTTTGATGTTTTTCTGAAGATGGAAACCAAAGTCCCATGCCATACGGATAGTCTTGAACCTTGATTGTCGCATAGCCACAGCCAATTCCGGGGTAAGCACTCTCCAATCGATCCCACATATAAACTCATATTGGATCACCTTATTATTGACCTTTCTCCTACCCAACTCTTGAATGATCTCAAGGGCTTCGGGCTTACATAAGAGATTCATATCCATAATCTTTACAACATTTCTCACGAGTTCGGGGATCTCATACACCTCGTACTCTGTGGGTTCGTAACAGAAAGGACAATTATTGGGGCATCCCTGGGATAGCCTTATCCATTGCTCTTTCTCATCGAACTTGTTGTAGGGTCCATATGAATACTTCACTCTGCTTCCACCTTCTTTACTCTAGTGTACTTGAGACCCTCAAGAGTCTGTCTCTTTATCCACCCAAGATTCTTGAGCGACAAGGCGATCCTTCTTTGGTGTCCTGTGTGCATACCCTGGACATTCCCACCTAATACGTTCCTATATAGGTGTTGGGTCGATACATCGATGACCTCTGGGTTACTTGCTGCCCATTCGGCAATGATCCACTGCCAAGGATCGTCAGCGAGTCTCTTCATAGCTTCGACTTCACTTTCCTTGATGAGTTCATAAGGAAGCATCAAGGTCTCACCCTTTTTGTAGGCAGCAACTGCTTCAGCTAATAGTTGTTCCCTATCTCTTTTCAATACTTCTAATTCGAAATGGTCACAGAACACAGGCCAAAAGCGTCTATTACCCGTAGTATCTGTAAGGTAACCGACATCGTCGGGGTTGATTGTCCCAATGAATATGCACTGCCGGGGGAATCGTTGTCTTGCTCTTGCGTAGGGTAAGCGTACGTCATCTTCTCTCCTTGATATAAAATTCTTGAGTCTGTCTGATTCTGTTTTCCTCGTGGTGATCATCTCTGACATCTCGACCACCCACTTGGAGTGTATATAAGGAATGCAGTCCTTATCTTGGGGATCGATAGGTGCATCACCATACCACTCACCACCTAGGATCTCACAAGTGGTACTCTTACCTATGCCTTGCGCTCCCTCAAGTACAAGAACATAATCGAACTTGCACCCTGGACTATAGACTCGCGCAATCATAGCCACAAGTACCTTCCTACCCATCTGTCTATTAAGGGGATTGTTGGCGGCACCACAATATTTTTCCAACCAAGTGTCGATCCTCTCGACCCCATCCCACTTGTATGTCTCTAATACGTCCTTAATAGGATGATAAACATTTCCTGCCGCCACTAGGTCGACAGCCTTCCACATTGTCTGGCTACTAAATTCTACATTATGTGTATGAGCCAAGTGCAGTCTTATGCACTCAATCTCTCGATCATCTATGGCATTGTATCTATTGATACGATCTTTTTCCCAAGGGATATTGCCCTTTATCTCTAGTCTCTCATTGAAAGCATTGTAAATAAACATACCTTTTATGCCTAATTCGTGCTTTAACAGAAGATGCGCGTTCTTTAGCGTCGTTTTAAGGGCATTATTTTTTGTATACTCAAGCTTTTTCATCCATTTGTTAGGATCTTTTTTAGCTATGTCCGGGAGTACAACTTTAGGATCTCGTGTTCCGGCGGGTGCTTCGTTGTAGTTATATGCATTGGCTACCTTCCTCTGGAGTTCCATGTTCTCCCACATAGGCTTACACTTGGGATTATAATGCTTGAGCATTAATTGAAAAGTCTTTTGCATCGAGAGGTTATAGTCCCTACCACGACAAGCTACCTTAAATGTAGTCTTATCTCCATTCTCACCCTCGATGGCCAATGGCGCGAGTTTCTCAAGATAGTCTGTATACCTATCGATGTTATCTTGGGAGTCACTAAAGCCTGGATGGTTAACCTCACCAAGATCCACAACCTTCCTCTTTATAAGGTTGAGAAGACCACCTGGGGCTTGGATGTCAACAAAGGGAGGAGTCAGAAAAGTATAGGGATTGCCTAATACTTGTGACCCAGCACCTATGACATAAGCACCTTCCGATAAGAAGTCCACTCCAGGAAATTCTTTGAGGTTCTTTCGAATTGCAAATTCAGGTGGCTTCCTCAAGTATATATGAAGCCCGCCCCCACCAGTTCGTACAATTGTGGCTGAAGTTTCGATATCCTGAAGAGTCGATACTTGTTGCTTGATCTCCGACCATACCGATCTACCCTTCATATTGCGAGGATCGAGGTCGATGACAAGATCGTCTGCCTTCAACCTCACACCAAACTGTCCGTAAGGATATTTCATTATGTTCGGAGCAACATCAACTATCGCACTCTTCCAACCAAAGCCATTGGCTGGTTTCTTTTCTTCAGTCGTTGCAAAAGTAGCGTACCCCGCCTGGGCGTATGTCTCAACGCATTTAATCAGCGTTGAAGGGATTTCCGCTAGTTTCTTTTGCATGGCGTTTTGCTCCTTCTATAAAGTTGTCAATGTCCTCTTTAAGGAATCTCTTTCTCGATCCCACCTGATAGTACGTTAGCTTACCTTGACGGCAATACCGGTTGATTGTCACCGGATGCACTCCTAGAAGTTCTGCCACTTGCCTTATGTTTAGGAAGTCTTGCATCATTTTGATTCACCTCCTTCTTGATTTTAAAGTTATTTCGTCTACACCAATTATCAATTTGTTCTTTTAAGTCTCCCATAAGAGTCCTCCTGTTGCAATCACATCTAAATTCTTTCTTACACACATAGCACTGCATTATTTTGTCCCATGTGCGTGGGCTGGGTTGCCATACCATTTCTCGCCTGCCGGGATGTCTTTGGTGACAACAGATCCTGCACCTACCAAAGCACCCTCTCCCACGACAACCCCAGGGAGAACAATCGAACCCATACCTATGACAGCACCTTTCTTAATGAGGATCTTGCCCCATTCCTTTTGTGATGAAGGTGGGTACTTGTCGTTTGAGAATGTCACCTTTGGCGCGATAAAACAATCGTCCTCGATGGTCACTCCTTCGGGAATGAAAGTCATAGCACCAATTCTTACGTTATTTCCTATGATGACATTGTGTCCTATCTCACAGCCACCACCTATATTACATCCCTTGCCTATCTTCGCGGTCTTGTATATGTTGCAATTGCCCCATACTTTGGTGTTCCTTCCTATAGTATAAGCATCCTTTAGCAGTGGCGTGTCTACGCCTTGATCCAATAGGATCGCCATATCCTCGACGGTACAATGCCCACCTATAAAATTATCGAAAGGCCAAAGTAGTGGTTGGATGAGTTTTAAACTATCTCCACCAAGTTTTTGAAGTCCCTGGGTCCTCGTATTCTCGAAATCTGTCACAGCTTTATGGTATGACACCCCAAATTTCTCACAAATAGCTTCCTGCTCCTTGGCAAATGCTATGTAAACACCATATCTTGATAATGCCAATAGCTTTGCGAGTTCGGTTGTCTTCGTATCCGGCGTGGTTTTGCACTCGATTCCAGCCTTAAAGAAATAGTTCGAGATCTCCGTGGCTGCATAGTGTTCATTACCATCGAAGGACAAATACTTCACATATGCCCTCAATCCCTCTTCCATATTGGGATGTTTTCCTCTCACAGGTGAGTGAAAAGCCACTCCATCAAGCTTTGCTGTCGTGCCAACCGGCACACTTGAGTGATTTACAACATATTTTGGGGTGCATATGCTCATATAATCGTTCACGATCTCAACAAAATCCTCACACCAGGGGATGCAAATGTGAAGAATGTCCACTTTTGGTAGCTTATCCTTATCTTCGCCACTCTTTGCATCATACCCATATACCTTCTTCTTGTACTTGTCCTTGAGTACATTATGCAATGCACTCCCAATCTCACCTAACCCTACGACCATCGTTTTCATCTTTCCTCCTTTAAGAAATATTTGACATTTTTCAGCCAATTTTTATTAAGCCCTTTGGGATCGTTGTCAGCCCCAATGGGACAGTACCTCGATGCTAGGAATTCAAGATAAGTGTCGTAGGTCTTGTGTCCATAGTCTGCGTATCTCTTCCTATTATTCCTCACTGTATTAAAACAAATTCTTCGTGCTTCCTGGGGATCGTCATATTTTATAGATCGAATCCCATACAAATATGTGGCTTTAGAGCCGCCTTCGGCTTTATAGATAGCATTCACGATCTCTTCGTCAGAATAAGCCTTTGCTTGATGCTCCTGGTTCCAGTGCTTTATAGCCGCGAAACCTTGAGCATTCGCACCGGTTGTCACGAAAAGAGATGGTAAAAGTATCATTATGATTAGTTTTGTGTTTTTCATAGTGTTTTGTGTGGCTTGGATAGTGAATGCTCTGAATGTCATTAAGTACAAATATACACTACCCAAGCCACTTTGTCAAATTTTATTTATATTGATCCTTTAATTTATCGATAGGATCAAGTTCAAACTCACGCCTTTCCTCGTTCACCTCCTCCAGGGTCATTCGTTTGTGTTCCATCAAGCCATAGAATCCACAATCCAAGCAAGTACACGAAAAATTCATATGCTTGAGATCTTCTGACACCATTAATTCTTCGCTGCCACACTTTGGGCATTTATCACTATAACTTGAGCCACTCATTTTTCATCCTCCTTGTCTATTGACATTATTGTATATCCATCCACTCCTATGCCATCGAAGAGTCCTTGAATATAGAAATCAATCTCACTTTGTGTCTCATACTCAATCTCTTCGATGGTGGCATTCTCATTAATAGTGCCAAACTCCTCGTACTCTTTGACACTTTCCTCACCTATCATTATTTTAGCTTTCATCATCCTCCTTGTCGATGAGTTCGAGACTCACCAATTTGCAGCCATTCTTTAATTTCTTTTCGCCTAGGATCTTGACATCAAAATCCTTTTTCTTTTTCCTTTCTTCCCTTTTCTCTTTCTTTCTCAATTCTTTCATCCCCGGACAACAAGCATTCGCGTCATCCCTATGGTCATAGTCTTGTCCACAATGACCACATATCCAATGAACTACTTTTTCGGCATCCATATTACTCACCTCCCTTCAAAGCTTTTTGCACCCATTCGACCACATCACTCGTCTTACCACCTATGTGCCAATCTCTCACATCCTCGACATCCACGATATCTTTCCAATCATAGATGGTAGCAACTCCACTTGGTGTGTTTATCACCCATTCACATCTTACCTTGAGGTCATCCCCAAAGCCATTAGGCTCACCAAATACCTCGACAAGCCTTTCATAAGACTCATCGATTGAGCCTTTGAGACTCGTGCCATTGGCACT
>JGI10211J34971_10003261_pt1 | contig 13057 bp, 8 predicted proteins | sample Etolagsediment_FD_34971 | JGI IMG/M metagenome (IMG submission 34971) | reverse complement strand
ATTGTATCCAGGAGCGGACTCTCCCATGCGTTTGAAACAGAAGGTTCTTGAATACGCAGACCTGCAATCTTTTTTGCGATGTGGGACGGAGCTTTCACCTGAATGATCTGAGTTTTTGTGTTTGTATTGCGAATATTAATCACAGGAAGTTCCTCTAGGAGTTCACCTTCAAGGTCAACCACCTTGATCACCTGCCCGACTTCTACCGGATGATTCCCAATTTCATATGGAATAGATACTATGGGAAAATGTAAATCTCTTCTGTAATCAACCATTGTGATAGCAAGTGCAGGGCAAACTGTCAGGCATTTCATACAACCTGTACATTCACCTTCGAATGTAGGAAGTCCAAGCAGACTTTCATCGCTGATCTTTATCTGATTCAGAGGGCAAACTGAGGTGCAGGGATTGCAAGGAATTTCCTGTACGCAATGAAATACGGGGAAGACCCCTTCATTTGCTTCGGGTAGTATATACGGCAGAGTCCTTTCTGGCGGACTCTTTAAAATCAATGCTTTTTTACTCCACTCTTCAGGAATCTTTTTAGAAGATTTATTCAAAGCTTTCGCAATTTTGATGCCGGTTATTTTCCCATTGAACATTGCTGATGAAGCTTCTGCGATCTCTTCGGCATCTCCTGTTGAAAAGACTTTCATGCCGGCTTCTTCAGCTTCTTTGTGGAACTCATCGATCGGATTAAGCCCCACTGCGATGAGTATAGTATCACAAGCAATCGTTTTTTCAGTTCCGGAAATTGTTTTGAAATTCTCATCAACTCCGGCAATAGTAATGGACTCGAGCTTATCTTTTCCATTCGCTGACAGAATTGTATATGACGTATAAATGGGCACTCCCAAACGTTGAAGTTTATCTTTGTGCACTTTATATCCGCCACATTCTGAAAGCGCTTCTGCCAGTCCTACCACTTGAATTCCTGCCTGCAGGGCATGATATCCTGCGATCAAGCCGACGTTCCCGCCGCCAATAATAAAAATTCTTTTTGAAGGAACGACAAGATCACGATTTACAAGGGTCTGAAATGCACCGGCTCCATACACACCCGGTAATGTATTCCCCGGGAAAACCAGCATTTTCTCTCTTGCGCCAGCTGCATTCAATACGATTTTTGGTTTTATCAATATATAGGTATTATTTTTGAGAACTCCTACTTTTTTATCGCTGAAAACATACAGGGCAGTACTATCCGTCCACACGGTTGCTGTGTTAAATTGTGAAAGTTTATCAGATAATATCTTCGCAATATCGATTCCTCTTGTCCCCGCATAACAATCTTTTATAGAGCCAAAGAATTTATGCGTTTGAAGCACAAGTTTTCCACCTAATTCAGATTTGTCATCAATCAAAATGAGTGGCACATTGTAGTCTGAAAGTTCAATTGCTGCCGATAATCCTGATGGTCCTCCCCCGATTATAAGCACATCAGTTTCATACTCCACGACTGGATCAAATGATGGAACTCCATCAACTTCGGGTAACTCGGGAAGTCCTTCACAGCTTCTCACAATCATATTTTCTGATACAGGTGTCATGCAGGATTTCACTGGAATTCCGTTCGCGATAACTGTGCATTGAGCACATTGCCCGTTCGCACAAAAAATGCCCTGCGGACTGTTGTCTTTCACATGATGTCCAAACACATGTATCCCTTGTGCAATCAGCGCAGAAGCAATCATTTCACCTTCATGGGCATACAGCTTCTGACCATTCCAATAAAAGGGAATAGATTTTTTTTCTTTTATTTCAAGAATTGGATGTTCTTTTATTCGATGAATATCTGACATTGTTTTATCCGAAAATTATTTATTTATGTTCTTTTTTAGCTGTGTAATATGTCCTTTGCCAACGCCAATCACATTGCACCCCAGCTCAAGATAGCTCATGATTTTTTCATCCGTGAGAAAATTCGAGCAGTCAACGATAAGAGGTTTTCTGCCACACATTTGGACCACATCTTCTGGTATGAGTGCCTTATAAGTTTTATGGCCGACTGCAAATACAACGATTTCAGCATCATAAAGCGTTTCGTTCAAATTCTTTTCAATTCTCATATCTCCAAGCTCAGGCCAGACTTCGACAAGAGGATCATGCACAGAAATGATTGCATCTTTTTCCATAAGGTTTTCCCACAGTAATTTTGTCGGGGAATGCCTTGTGTCAGCTACATTCTGCAGGTAGGAAACTCCAAGTATTGCAATACGTTTATCCTGAAGGGAAGGACATGTATCCTCTATTATCTCAAGGGTGTGCATGGGCATAAGATCATTTATGTTTACCGCATGTACTGCCATCGAAAGTTTGTCCTCCAAACCAAACAAAGCTTCCGCTGCCCAGTTGGCAAGTACCGGATCCTTAGTCAGACAATAGCCCCCCACACCGAGACTTGGCCGCAGCATATTATCATGAGTTCCCTTACGGACTTTTATTGATTTTATCACGTCAAAAAGATTTACTCCAATATTTTCGGCGAGTTTAGCCCACTCGAACATCAGAGCAATATTTGCGGCACGATAAGAATTTTCAAGCACTTTTGCCATCTCCGATGCATTGGTATGACCCAACCTGCAAATTGGAAAGTTCTCAGTATTCAGTACATTTGTGAGGAATTCCTCAGCGAGATCAGCTGCTTTTTCGTTGATACCGGAAAATGTTCTCCAGTAATCTCGTATGGAGCTTACATATTTTGAACCGGGCATGACTCGCTCGTATGAATGGGCTATCATAGGAGGATATTTATCAATATCGATTCCCCTTTTGGTAAATTCTTCCTCAAGTACAGGTTTCACAATTTTTTCTGAAGTACCCGGAGGTACGGTTGTTTCAATAAGTATAAGGCAGTCTGGTTTGATACTTTTCCCGATTGTTCTCATACCTTGTTTAAAAGCACTCAGGTCACAGTATCCTTCCTCGGCATGCCCAAGTACGGGTTTTTGAGCATCCAATTGGATATCCACGACAACAATATCAGCAAAAGCAAATACACCGGGATGCCATGTTGCACGCAGAGTTTTTTTCTCATTTACGCATCTGGGGAAAATCTTCGGAATTTCAGGATCATCCGCACTCACGGGCGGTTTGCCACTATTGATGAGAGGAATTTTCCAAAATGATCTGCGTGAAACAAGGTCATTGCCATGCACAAAATACAGAGGATTTCCATTCTCATCTTCGGCATCTGCGACAACTGCTGCCATAACAGAGCCAACGAATCCCATCCCCTGCACGACAGCTATTTTTCTACCCTTTTTTCTTTCGTCTTCTGAAATCTTCTTAAGTTTATCAAATTCAACCTTATCTTCTTCCGGAGTTGGAAATGAAAATACAGTTCCATCTGGAGCTACTGATACTGACATGTATCCTCCTAAAAAATCATCCTGATAAATAAGGATGTATCTCTCTTTTTTGGGGGGTTCTTGAGGTGTCAAGAATTTCACTGCGTATGCACAATATTGCTCACGTTTGAAATCAGCAGTCGAAAAATTTGACAAGGATTCAGGGTCTCGATGATTGGGCTCAAGGTTTATATATGGAAATTAAAATTATAAGAAATGGAAATCTTTCCAAAATTTGCACCTGCGACAAAGAGATCAGTGCCTTACTACTCATGAAAAAGGAGCATCTCGAATTCGAGTATGTTGTCGTAGCAGTAAAAATAAATAATGTTCTCTACCCGCTCGATCATACTATTGATTCCGATTGCACAGTGGAGTTTGTTCATATTGGGACAAGAGAAGGTTTGCGCATATACCAGAGCTCACTCATCTTTGTGTTCATGCGTGCGGTTAATGAGCTCTTTGAAAAACCAAAAATCCAGGTAAAGCATTCCCTTGGCGACGGGTGTTATATCGAAACTTTTTCGAGATTTTTACTCACTTTGGATGATGTAGAAAAGATTAAAAAAAGGATGGAGCATTTAATAGCTGAGGACGAAACTTTTGAGCCATTGTGTCTTTCTAAAAGACAGGCATATCAATATTTTGAAAGCGATGAGATCAAGCTGCAGATGTTAGATTATTATCCGCAGAAAGACATTCTTATCTACAAGTATGCAGAGCTTTATGATTTTTTTAACGGACCTCTCGTTCCATCAACAGGGTTTTTGAAGCTTTTCGATCTGAGATATGTACCCCCAGGTCTTATACTGAGATTTCCTACCGTGGATTATCCCGATAGAATCGGCACATTTCGTCCTTTGACCAACCTATTAAAAATTTTCACAGAATACGAACGCTGGGGCAATATACTCAATCTCTCATATGTGTCTACTTTAAATAAGAAAGTTGAAAATTTCGAGATCAATGAGATCATTCAGGTTTCTGAAGCACTGCATGAGAAAAAGATCGCAGAAATTGCAGAGGATATTCATCAAAAGAGAAATTCCGGGATCGTTGTATTGATATCAGGACCTTCAGCTTCAGGCAAAACCACATTTGTGAAACGGCTTGCAATTCAATTGAAGGTGATCGGACTCTCCTCTTTTGTGACGACTCTTGATAACTATTTCCTTGATAGAGAAAAAACTCCAAAGGATGAGCAAGGTGAATATGATTTCGAGTCTATTAATGCACTTGATAAAGAACTGATAAATCAACATGTTGAGCATCTACTCGCAGGTAAGGAAGTCGAAATCCCCAAGTACAATTTTAGAGCGGGAAGACGCGAAGAACACGGCACGAAATTTCAAATTGGTAAAGATCAAATCATTATATTAGAAGGTATCCACGGTCTTAATGATATTCTTACTCCATCAATAAAAAGAAAAAACAAATATAAAATTTATGTAAGTGCTCTTACGCAGCTCAATTTAGACAATCTGAATCGTATATCGACTTCGGACACACGCATTATTCGCAGGATTGTCCGCGACACATTTTTTCGTGGTTATGATGCAGAACAGACCATCAAGCGCTGGGATTCCATTCGTGCAGGAGAGAGAAAATTTGTGTTCTCATTTCAGGAGGAAGCTGATGTGATGTTCAATTCCGCACTTGTGTATGAACTGGGAGTTTTAAAGAGAATTGCCATTCCTGAACTGATGAAGATCACCCAGGAAAGTGAGCAATTTTCTGAAGCCCAAAGATTGATCAATCTCCTCTCTTTCTTTGTCACTATACCGGAAATTAACATACCGCGTAATTCTATTCTTCGTGAATTTATCAAAGGGAGTGATTTCGATTACTAAAAACTATGAAAGAAAAAATATTGCACGACAGTTTCACTTTTGATGACGTATTGCTCATTCCCGGAAAATCAAAAATTCTTCCACGTGATGTTCAGCTGAAGACCAAACTCACGAATCATATTTCATTGAATATACCAATAATCAGCGCTGCTATGGATACTGTCACCGAAGCCAAAATGGCAATTGCCATGGCAAAAGAAGGTGGACTCGGAATTATTCANAAAAATCTNACNATNGAACAGCAGGCATCATTGGTTCAGAAAGTAAAACGCTCAGAAAGCGTGATTATTCACAATCCCATTACGTTAAGTCCCAATGCTCGTTTGCAGGACGCACAGGATGTCATGCATGAACATAATATATCGGGAATTCCTATCACAAAGGGAAACAAGCTCGTAGGAATAATAACCAACAGGGACATGATGTTCGAGAATGATATGTCAAAAAAAGTATCTGAGCTCATGACCTCAAAAAACCTTGTAACTGCACTCGATGGTATAGCTCTTGAAGACGCGAAAGCTCTGCTCCACGAACACCGCATTGAAAAACTTCTCCTTGTAGATGATTCTTATTATCTCAAGGGTTTGATAACAGTCAAAGACATAATGAAAAACATCAAATATCCCAATGCTGCAAAGGATGACGAAGGAAGACTTCTTGCCGGTGCTGCGATCGGTGTAGGTGGGGATTATCTTGAACGTGCAACTGAACTCATTTCAGCTGGTGTGGATGTGATAGTCATAGATACTGCTCATGGACATAGCACGAAAGCGCTTGAAGCAATGAAAACCTTGCGCAGGAGATATCCAGATCAAAATATCATCGCAGGAAACGTCGCTACTGCTGAAGCAACAATGGATCTTATTAAAACCGGAGTCGATGCCATAAAAGTCGGCATTGGTCCGGGTTCCATTTGTACGACAAGAGTCATTGCAGGAGTGGGAGTTCCGCAGCTCACAGCAATTCTGGAGTGTGCAAAAGCAGCACAGAATGAAGTGCCTATTATTGCAGACGGAGGTATAAAATACTCCGGCGACATAGCCAAAGCGATAGCTGCAGGAGCAAATGTTGTGATGATCGGTTCACTCTTTGCAGGTACTGATGAAAGCCCGGGCGAAGATGTAATATATGAGGGAAGACGTTACAAAACATATCGTGGTATGGGTTCTATCGGTGCAATGAAAGCCGGAAGCAAAGACAGATATTTTCAGGATGATGTACAGACAAACATACCGACCGAGAGTATCAAACTTGTCGCTGAAGGCATTGAAGGACGGGTCGAATATAAAGGACCGCTCTCAGATTATATTTTTCAATTACTCGGTGGATTGAAAGCAGGAATGGGTTATTGCGGAGCTGCGACAATTGAGGAAATGAGAAGTAAAACCCATTTCACAAAAATCACTTCCGCATCCCTTAAAGAAAGCCATCCCCATGATGTTTCAATAGTAAAGGAAGCGCCGAACTACCAGAGATAGTTTTCGCTCCTCGCGCCACTCTCCACGCTTTACTTTCTCCGCTTATTCCCCCACAATAATTTATGCAATTGAACATTCAACTTAATCGGTAGCTTCATCTTAAGAATCCATTCTGCTAATTCTGCTTGATCAAGTATTCCAAAAACAGGAGAAAAGAGAATTCGAAATTTAGAGAGTTCATACTTCTTTATTATCTTTAATGCCCAGTTAAAATCCTGCTTGTCAGCGATCACAAATTTCAGTTCGTCCTTTTCATTGAAATATTGAATATTCTCCCACAACATTTTATCGCTCATACCACTGGAAGGTGTTTTAAAATCAACGATCTTAATAACTTGCTTTGGCACATTCTCCAATGAGATCGAGTTATTGGTTTCCAGTAAGACTTTATACTTTTTTTTTATTAAAAGCTGCATAAGCTTAATAGCTTCGCCTTGAAGTAGCGGCTCTCCACCAGTAATTTCCACAAGCTTAACCGGATGATATTTCTCAATTTCTTTTATGATTTCTTTTACTGATAGTGTGAATTCAGATTCATACGCATACTTTGTATCGCAGTATGTACAGCGCAAGTTGCATCCCGCCAGGCGCACAAAAACGCAAGGGAGTCCCGCGTATGAGGACTCCCCTTGCAAACTATAAAATATCTCAGATAGTTCCATTAAAATGGCATATAATCGAAGTGCTTTTTATATCCTAACTTTTTTTCTATCTTTTTAAGTATCTCTTCAGGATGACCTGTCACGAACATCTTGCAATCGTTGCACTCAAAGAGATGATAATCTTTGGCATCCCAGGAGAAATATTTCAAATATTCGACCTTTCCGAAAATCGGCTTGCCTGTATACATGAGAAGCTCGATATCACAAGTAGTGAGTGATACAAAATTTTCATAAGGATCTTTCTTATTCATTCTGGTCAGGAGTAGATTTGCATCAACATCCGGCTCGATCATGCCATGATACGTATCAAGCATAAGCGCTTTTGCAGGATTCTCAGTTACCATTTTAAAGAGTGTTTTGTTCGTAATTTCCGGGAATGTCTGCTTTGTATAAATAATCTCCTTAAGTAAATTTGTACTTCCTGATAATGTTGAATCCGTACCAAGACATATGTTGATACCCAATTTCAGAACTGTATCGATATCCAGAGTAATTCCAAGCAGATAAATATTTGAATTTGGACACCATGCTATGCTTGCCCCTGCGGCTTTAAGCTGTTTGAATTGCTCGGTCGTAAGTGCAGTGCAATGAACGAGAATCGAATTATTCTTGAGGAGTCCTTGTTCTACCAAGCCATCAAATTCACTGCGTGCTGAATCATCATTGCCTTCAGCGAGATGAATTATAAAAGGAATCTTCCCTTTGGTTTTTTTCATCTCTTCGGAAAGTTCGTCACCTCCCCACCAGTTCTTGCCTGTGATAGAGTGTCCCTGCTGAAAATCGGAAATGATCTTTATTGGAAAGTGCTGATAATACTCTTCTTTCTGTCGCGGCACATGATCTTGAACAATAGTCACGCCTGAGAAAATATTTTTGTAAACTCCCAGCATTGCCAGGTCCATTCCTGCATCTTCGAGCAGATGACTCACCGGATTTTTCAGATATTTATCACGCTCTTTCACCGGTTCGGAATCATTGAGTTCTTGCACCCACACGCTCGTATTCTCATACGGCCTGCTCGGTCCACCTTTTGGTACCCAGTTCCCCACAAGATGATCATGAATATTGATCAGCGAGGGATAAGCAACAAGTCCTGCACAGTCTGCTTGTATTTTATCATAGGACTTTGAAGAGTACTTGCCATTTGTTACATAGAGATTTCCTACTCCATGCTCCCTGGCATTTTTCACCACTAAAACATTTGTAAATTCCATTGTTACCAACTTTATATTACATAAAATTATTATCGAGAAAGCTTTTTAATGAGCTGGGGGATCACTTCAAAAAGATCACCCACAATGCCGACATCCGCGACCTTGAAGATCGGAGCATCTTTGTCTTTATTGATCGCAATGATAATATCTGCCGACTGCATACCCACAAGATGCTGAATGGCTCCGGAAACTCCACAAGCGATATAAATTTTCGGTTTGACTGTTTTACCCGTCTGCCCGACTTGATGAGAATATTCCATCCAACCAGCATCAACTGCAGCTCTGGATGCTCCAACAGCAGCACCTAATGTCGAGGCAAGCTCTTTTATCAAAGAAAAATTTTCCGCACATTTAACCCCGCGTCCGCCTGTCACAATGATATCAGCATCGGTAATTTTCACACTTTGAGTTTCATCTTTTATATAGTGAAGAAATTTAGACAAGAATTTTGTTGTATCGAATGTAACTTTTTCCCGAATGATCTGTCCTTTTCGGGTTTCATCCTTCGGCAAATGATCGAAGACTTTGTGCCGGACAGTCGCCATCTGAGGACGATAATTCGTGGTTCGTATCTTTGCCATGATATTACCGCCAAAGGCAGGACGAGTCTGGATGAGTTCGTTATTCTCAGGATCAATATCCAGGTCAGTGCAGTCTGCGGTTAAACCGGTTTGAAGCTCAACCGCAAGTCTTGGAATAAAGGAACGTCCAATCGCTGTTGCGCCGCTGATAAGTATTTCCGGCTTATACTTTTTCACAATATGTGCGAGTGCTTGTGTGTATGGTTCATCAAGAAAATTTTCAAGAAATACGTCATCGACTACGATTACTTTATCAGCCCCATAATGGATAAGTTCCTCAGCCTGGTCATCAAATTGATAGCCGAGCAATGCGGCAGTGACTTCTTTGCCCAGGGCAGCTGCAAGTTCACGTGCTTTACTGAGCATCTCAAAAGAGATCGGCATGATCGTGCCAAATTTCTGTTCTGCAAAAACCATGACACCGGAATAATCAGCGATATTTACCGCTCTTTCTTGACTTTTCCTTATCACGATCGCATCAACAGGGCACTCGGGTACACAGGCACCACAAAGAGTGCACGTGTTCAGATCGATGACTGCTTTTTTGTCCACAAGAATTATTGCCTGATAGGGACATACAGGAATACATTTGCTGCAACCAATGCATTTTTCTTGAATTACTTTTATCAACGTACCTCCGCCCAGAAATAAAGTAATTGCAATTTTTTCGTCAAGTTACTCAGTTTCATATGATTTATTTAAAAAGGAAGAACATGTACACAACATAGATCGCAATAAATATCATACCTTGAACCCGACCCACACTTTTCAAAAAACGTGAAGAAGCAAAAAACAGCAACGACACTACAAGACAAACTGCTACATCAAAAAAGACATCGGAACCGAGAGTAATAGGTTTTATGGTCGAAGCAATACCGAGAACGAAGAGAATATTGAAAATATTGCTGCCCACAATATTGCCAATCGCGATAGAAACTTTACCCTTTATCACGGCTACGATCGATGTCAGGATTTCCGGAATTGAGGTTCCCAGCGCAACAACAGACATGCCGATGACCTTATCACTCACACCCCACAATGATGCAATTTTTGTTGCATTTTCCACAGCCAGATGACCGCCGTACGCAATGGCTGCGCCTCCGATAACAGTTAGGGATATATTCTTTACAAGTGATGTTTTAGCTTCTTCTGATTGATTTTGCTGCTCTTTACGATCTTGCTGAGCCATGCGGTAGAGATAATAAAGAAAGCCGACAAAAAGCAATAAAAATATAACTCCTTCTAATCTTGAAACAGTCACATAAGCTGTTTTTTGAAGTGTGAAATTTATTACAAAAAACATCATGAGGATCGTGATGAAGATCATAAATGGATTCTCTTTTCGGATGGTGCTGCTCTCAAAATGAAGGGGTTTAATCAACGCTGCGATGCCTATTGCAAGACAGATATTTGCGATATTGCTGCCGACCACATTCCCGAACGCAATGCCGTTCACCCCTGTAAGAGATGCCTTAATACTCACCGCTGCTTCCGGTGCACTTGTCCCGATAGCTGCTATCGTCAGACCAACAAATAAAGGCGAAACACGAAGGTATTGAGCTATGTTTGATGCACCTTCAACAAAAATATCCGCGCCTTTGGCAAGCAGAATAAAAGCAACGACAAGAAGCAGGTAGGGTATCATTTATACCTCGATCCATTCTGTGGGTTGATACTGCCCTGCCACAAACAGGTTGCATGTTGCATTTTTACTTGCAAGAAAGTTCTTCATTGCCAGATACGCAAGCTCCGGCTCGTTATTTGTCTCGCTGAGATGTGCAAGCACGATATTCTTCAACCCGTCATGTAAAATCTCGTCAACAAGTTCTGATGCCTGCACATTTGAAAGATGCCCATGCTTACCTTTGACACGCTGTTTGAGCCACCATGCATAGGGACCGTTAATGAGCATATCAATATCGTGATTACTTTCCAGGATTATCGTACTCGGACTCTTCATTTTCTGTTTAACCAATGCAGTGGGATAGCCAAGATCAGTAAGAACTGCCAGTTTGCATGCATTGCTTCGTTCTGATATCAGAAAGCAGGAATTATCCGCACTATCGTGTGGAACGGAAAAGGGCTCGATCAAAAAACTCTGCATAGTAAAACGTGTTCCATTCTCGAAAAAATTTACCTCTCTGATACGTCCGAATCTGCTTTCGCCTGCTGCGTAAGTGTTTTCATTCACATATAATGGAATTCCAAGGTTGCGTACTATTGCACCAGCACCTTTTATATGATCAGAATGCTCATGAGATATGATCACTGCCTGAATATTCTGAATAGGGAAATCAATGTCAAACAGTATCTCTTTAAGACGTTTCAAACTCAAGCCAGCATCCACCAAAAGGGCAGATTCCTGACCGGAAACCAGAATGCAGTTTCCCTTACTTCCGCTTGCTAAAACTCGTACTTTCATAATGATTGAGAGATGAATTCTTGGATTAAGGGATGGTTGTCAATAAAAAGAGAGACACATGGGTAAATTTATAATCCGGGCATTCCAAAATACCAAACTCGGGAAAAACAAAAAAACATAATNCACCACAGAGAGCACAGAGACCACAGAAAAAGATATAAAATGAGTAAAGAATAAGGTTAATATTTTAAATCTCTATACAAATAGCCACAGACAATTAATTTTATTTCATAAACACACATTTGTTAACTGCTTCAGTTTTTCCATTTACATTTAATATGATAAAATAAACTCCAGGTTCAACAGGAATCGCATTATTATCATCTCCATTCCAGACGAGGGAATGATTACCCTTTATATAACCACCGTCACAAAGCGTTTTAACCTTTTGTCCTTTGATATTAAAGAGCTCAATACACATATATGAATTATAGGTAAGTGAGAATCTAATTGTGGTTGAAGTTCTAAAAGGATTCGGAAAGACGGTAGATTTATAATTGTTCAAACCTATTGACTCATTTATACTTGCGCTTCCTTCGGGATTCAATTTCATTATGTAAAAATTATCATTCGAGCATCCAGTAAGCGCAAATCCGCCATCTCCAGTGTTGATTATGTCATATATATAATCATTAGTATCTGTGTTATACGTAGCAAGCCATACTTGATTTCCATTCTCATCAATTTTTAACACACAAGGATTGCCAGCATTATATCCTGCAATAACAAAATCATTTTCTTTTGTTATGATGCAAGTAGAATGAAAAGGAATATCAATCTCCCAGATATCATTACCTTCAGAGTCAACTTTATAGACTTTATCATCTGAATTATAAATAAACCCACTGTCATTAGTGTAGGCAAATTCGGGATCAGAGGAAGCCTGAAAATCACAATAAAATATCTCATTGCCTAAACTGTCAGTTTTAATTAAATATGCCTCTGACCAATCTGTTCCAGGATGAACATGATATGTCGCATTACCTGCAATAGCTATTTCATTGCCGGGTAAAAATTGAATATATTTACAATCACTCATTTCTAAAAACGTTTCGTCAGGATAATATTCGATCCAGATTTGATTGCCTGAGGAATCAGTCTTCACTATGTAACTCAAACAATTAAAACCACAGAATGCTATGTTTCCATCTTCATTGATATCGACTGAAGTAGAAATACCTATTCCATATCCGGAAATACCAGTATAGCACCGAAACCACAAAGCATCACCTACAGCATTTATTTTTGTTAAGAATGATTTGTGATTGTAATACCCGGTAATTATAAAATTTTCATTACTTGTTTTTTTTATTGAACTGGCACAATCCTCCAAATTGTTACTTGATATTGTTTTTCCCCATACTATATCACCTAATGAGTCTGTTTTAATGATAAAACTATCACCAAACCATTGATTCCCGCTAATATGACCGACCGCAATAAAACCTCCATCGTTGGTTTGTATGATTGAATTTCCGCGTTTGCCAGGTAATTGTCTTG
>JGI10211J34971_10003260_pt1 | contig 13071 bp, 9 predicted proteins | sample Etolagsediment_FD_34971 | JGI IMG/M metagenome (IMG submission 34971) | reverse complement strand
GCCGACGACATCGGACGCAGCGCCATCCGCGAACAAGTGGAAATGGGTGTCGGCGTGCGCATGGCGTGCCTGGAAGTGCTGAGCCTGAATCTGGCCGCCGAACGCCCCGTTGCCGACCCCAATGATAGCCCCGTTATCGATCAGGGGGAGCCCGCATGATTTACAACCCCACCCCGCCTGAAAAAACCCACGCCGAACACTTGGTCGCCTACGTCAATGCGCGTCTGCTGGACCCGGCCACCGGGCTCGATGCCTTGGGCGGCGTGCTCACCCAAGGGGAACGCATTGTCGAGGCGGGCGCCGGGCTGTTCACCAAGGACATCCCCGAAGACGCCTCCATCATCGATTGTCGCGGACAATGTCTCAGCCCCGGTCTGGTCGATATTCGCATCCAAATCAGTGGCAAGGACTTCGCCAACGTCGGCGCATCGGCGGTGGCGGGCGGGGTGACCACGGCGGTGTGCCTGCCCAACACCACCCCGGTGATCGATGACCGCTCGGTGGTGGAATTTGTCGCCCGCGCGGCGCGCAAGGCCGGGCTGGTGAAAATTTATCCCTACGGCGCCATCACCAAAGGCTTGGCCGGAGAAGAACTGGCGGAAATGGGCATGCTGGCCGAAAGCGGCGCGGTGGCCTTTACCGACGGCACCCGCGCGGTCAGCAACGCCCGCACCATGGCCCAGGCGCTGTTATACGCCTCGACCTTTGGCTTGATGCTGGTCCAGCACCCCGAAGAACCGACCTTGGCCCACGAAGGCGTGATGAATTCTGGCGAAACCGCCACCCGCTTGGGCCTTTCGGGTCTGCCCAAAGAAGCCGAATTGATCATCATCGAACGCGACCTGCGTTTGGCCCAAATGACCGGCGGGCGGCTGCACATCGCCCACGTGTCCACCGCCGAAAGCCTGGATTTGATCCGCGCCGCCAAGGACCGCGGCCTCACCGTCACCTGCGACACCGCGCCGCCTTACTTTGCCTTGAACGAAACAGCCGTCGGCGATTACCGCACCTTCGCCAAGCTGTCGCCGCCGTTGCGCTCGGAAGCGGACCGCGAAGCCATCGTCGAAGGCTTAAAAGACGGCACCATCGACGCCATTGCGTCGGACCACACGCCCAAAAGCGAAGATACCAAACGCCTGCCGTTTGCCGACGCCGCATACGGCGGCGTGGGCATGGAAACCTTGCTGCCCATCACCTTGGAGCTGGTGCACAACGGCCATATGGGGCTGCTGGAAGCTTTGGGCCTGCTCACCCAGCACCCGGCGGAGTTGCTGGGTCTGCCCGCGGGTCGCCTAAAAGCGGGCGCGGCGGCGGACTTCATCGTCTTTGATCCCAACCGAGGCTGGAAAGTTTCCGATACTGAGCTCAACTCCAAAGCCAAAAACACTCCGTTCGATGGCCGCCCGGTCCAAGGGCGTGTGCTCAAAACCGTCATCGATGGCCGTTTGGTCTTCGATCTGGAAGGCTGATACTGTAGTATTCCCCGTCATTGCGAGCGCCATCAGGCGCGCGGCAATCCAGGGCAGCAAACGGCCAAACTGGATGGCTTCATCGCTTCGCTTCTCGCCATGACGGCTAAATCATTTGAGGTGCCGATACCATGCCCGAGACATTCACAATTCATGCCTTAGCCGGGCTTGGCGGATATCTGCTTGGTGCGGTGCCGTTCGGCATCGTCATCGCCCGCCTGTTTGGCTTGGGCGACTTGCGCCAGATCGGGTCCGGCAACATCGGCGCCACCAACGTTTTGCGCACCGGCAACAAATTCGCCGCCCTGCTCACCCTTTTGCTGGATTCCGGCAAGGGCGCCATTGCCGTGGGGCTGACCTACCTGCTGACAGCCGAGCCCCAAGCCGCCCATGCCATGCTGGCGGCGGGCTTTTGGGCGGTGATCGGCCACAACTTTCCCGTTTGGCTGAAATTTAAAGGCGGCAAAGGCGTTGCCACCACCTTGGGCGTGTTGCTGGCCACCGCGTGGCCGGTGGGCCTAGCCGCCATCGCCACCTGGCTCGCCACCGCCGCCATCTTCCGCTACAGCTCCCTGGCCGCCCTCATCGCGCTCGCCGCCGCCCCCGCCTATGCGTGGTACTTCGCCACCCCGCAGCACGCCATCCTGGCCGGACTTTTGGCCGTGCTCGCGTGGGTCCGCCATCATGAAAACATTCGTCGTTTGATCCGGGGCGAAGAAACTAAAATTGGGAAGAAGAAAGCGGCCTAAAACGAATGATAGGCCGAGTCCCGCTCAAAACCTTGCGCACGAAGCAGTCCGATTAAGCCCGTCCTCCTGTCGTCAATAGGCAAGGGCATTTAGGTCTGCTTATAGCCATTAGCAGACATGCATCAGGTGCGTCGAACCACGATGAACCAGAATGACATTGCAGAAGCCAAGCCTGCCAGCACACCAAATATGACACCTAAATCAATACGCTGTACGAGTAAATCAGGCCCTGTATTTGGGAGTAAATATGCAAACCCGCTTAACAGTCCGGCAATAGCGTATGCTAGTGCACCAAATAATTTTAGGCGGTGAAACACCCAATGTATGGGCATGAAGATACAGAAAGATATTAATGCGGCCATCGGAATGTCCGCGATCATAATGAGAAGCAACAATTCCCAAAAATAGAAACAGTGGCCGCATGCAGGGGTATCTTGCTAATTGAAAATGCCCAATCCACAAACGCGACAAGACCCACCACCACTTCAGGTAAAAGCAAAAATATCAAAGCAGCAAATATTAGTCTTAAAACGGATTTTAATTGAATCATCATCAACTCGACCGTAGCGGCTAGAACTGGAAAACCCATAATGCCATACTCTGCCGTGTAACAGTTATGTCTTCAATGGGTCAAAAGCAGACATAACCACTATTCCCCAATCCCATCCGCCTTCCTCCGCAAAGCGGGCACAACCCCGCCTCTTGACCCCGCCCCAATAATTGCGCACCATCTCGCTCATGATGAGAGGGGTTGCGGATGTCACCACCTAAAAACGAGGCTTTGGACTGGTTGCGGCTGATTCGCAGCCAAAATGTTGGGCCGATGACGTTTTATAAGCTTTTGGAACGCTTTGGCAGCGCCAAGGCGGCGTTAGACGCCTTGCCGGATTTGGCCAAGCGGGGCGGAGCGAAGGCCTTTGTGGCGCATCCCAAAGCCGCCGCTGAGCGGGAGATCGAGGCGCTGGAAAAGCTGGGCGGGCACTTGGTTTTGCGCACCGACGAGCACTTTCCCCCACTGCTGTCTCAAGTGGAAGACGCGCCGCCGTTGATCAGTGTTTTGGGCCATCCCCATTTGTTGAAAAAGCGCACCGTGGCGGTGGTGGGGGCGCGCAATGCCTCGCTCAGCGGCAAAAACTTTGCCCGCAAAATCTCCGCCGATTTGGGCGCCGCCGGGTTTTTGGTGGCGTCGGGCATGGCCCGGGGGCTAGACGCGGCGGCCCACCAAGGGGCCATGGACAGTGGCACGTGCGCCGTATTGGGCGGCGGTGTGGACGTTGTATATCCGCTTGAAAACGAGGCGCTTTACCGAGAACTCTGTCAACGCGGGGCGATTGTTTCCGAGGTGGAGTTGGGCACCAAGCCGCAAGCGCGCCATTTCCCGCGGCGTAACCGCATCATATCGGGCATGGCGCGGGCCACCATTGTGGTCGAGGCTTCGCTCCATTCCGGATCGCTGATCACCGCGCGGATGGCCTTGGAACAGGGTCGTGAAGTGTGCGCCGTTCCGGGCAGTCCCAGCGACCCGCGCGCTGCGGGATGCAATAAATTGATCAAAGAAGGCGCCAACCTGACACAAAATGCACAAGATGTTTTAGACGTATTATTGCCCATTCTAAACAGCCCGTTATCGGAGCCTAACCGTTTGGATTTTAAAGAAAAAGAACCGACCCAACCCAGCGATGCTGAACTGGATAAGGCACGGGCCTCGATACAAGAAATGCTGTCACCTGCTCCGGTTACTGTTGACGAACTGGTCCGTAACTGCCAATTCTCCCCTGCGGCGGTCGCGCTGGTGCTTTTGGAATTGGAGCTCGCAGGCCGTCTGGAACGACACCCCGGCAACCGGGTGTCACTTATATAATACGTCAGAATTGGCATAGAGCTGCATGCACGTCGTCGTCGTCGAATCGCCCGCAAAGGCAAAGACCATCAACAAATACCTTGGACCCGATTTCAAGGTGCTCGCCAGTTATGGCCACATCCGCGACCTGCCGTCGAAGGACGGATCGGTGCGCCCGGATGAAGACTTTGCCATGGATTGGGAAATCGATGCCCGGTCCGCCAAACAAGTTAAGGAAATCGCCGACGCCATGAAGGGCGCCGACGGTTTGTACCTNGCNACTGACCCGGATCGCGAAGGCGAAGCCATCGCTTGGCATGTGCGCGAAGTTCTCGACAAGAAAAAGCTGCTCAAAGACAAAACGGTCAAACGCGTGGTCTTNAACGAGATCACCAAAACCGCCATCCTGGAAGCCTTCAGCCANCCCCGTGAGNTGGATGACGAGCTGGTCAATGCCTANATGGCGCGCCGCGCGTTGGATTATCTGGTCGGCTTTACGCTGAGCCCGGTGTTGTGGCGCAAGCTGCCCGGTTCGCGATCGGCTGGCCGCGTGCAATCGGTGGCGCTACGCTTGCTGTGCGAGCGCGAAACCGAAATCGAAGCCTTCCGCCCGCAAGAATACTGGTCCGTAGACAGCCAGTTCGATACCGGCAAAGGCATCATGGTGACGGCCCACCTGACCCATTTGAACGGCGACAAGCTCGACAAAATGAGCCTGAAAACCGAAGCGGACGCAAAGCGCGCCCAAGCCGCCATTGAAAGCGGGCCGTTTTCCGTCGCCAAAATTGAAAAGAAAAAGACCCGCCGCAACCCGCCGCCGCCGTTCACTACGTCCACGTTGCAGCAAGATGCGGCGCGCAAGCTGCATTTTTCCGCGAAAAAAACCATGCAAGTGGCGCAGCGCCTGTATGAAGGCGTCAATATCGGTGGCGAAACCGTGGGTTTGATCACCTACATGCGTACCGACGGCGTCACCATGGCGGGCGAAGCGATGCACGCGTGTCGGGACTTGATCAGCAAAAGCTATGGCGAGGCCTACCTGCCCGACCAGCCACGGGTCTACAAAACCAAAGCAAAAAACGCCCAGGAAGCGCACGAAGCCATTCGCCCCACCGATGTGACGCGCAAACCCAAGGACATGAGCGGCCACTTGGACGCCGACCAAATGAAGCTTTACGACTTGATCTGGAAGCGCACCTTGGCGTGCCAGATGGAGCCCGTGGTCCTGGACCAAGTCGCCGTCGACATCGCCCAGGCCGAGCACACCGTGGTGATGCGCGCCACCGGATCGATGATCGCCTTTGACGGTTTTTACCGGGTCTACTCCGAAGCCCGCGACGATGACGTTCAGGTTGATGACGATGGCAGCGAAGACGGGCGCATTTTGCCCGATATGAGCGAAGGTCAAGCGTTGAAGCTGGACGAAGTTTTGCCCGAACAGCATTTCACCCAGCCGCCGCCGCGCTTTTCCGAAGCCAGTTTGGTGAAAAAGCTGGAAGAGTTGGGCATCGGGCGACCATCGACCTATGCGTCGATCATTTCCGTGCTGCAAGATCGCAACTACGTCACCTTGGACAAGCGCCGCTTCTTCCCCGAAGACCGGGGCCGTTTGGTCACCACGTTCCTCACCAGCTTTTTTGAGCGCTACGTCGAATACGGCTTCACCGCCGATTTGGAAGAAAAGCTCGATGATATTTCCGGTGGACGGATTGCCTGGAAAACGGTGCTGGAAGAATTCTGGCGCAATTTCTCGGCGGCGGTCGAAGGCATCAAAGAACTGCGCGTGCGTGAAGTTCTGGACACCTTGGACGAAGTCTTGGCGCCGCACTTTTTCCCCGCACCGGAACATGAGGGCGATGCAGACCCACGCAAATGTCCAACCTGCGGGGACGGCAGACTGTCCTTAAAACTGGGCAAGTTCGGCGCGTTTATCGGCTGTTCGCATTATCCCGAATGCCGCTTTACCCGGCCCTTGGTCTCGCCCGGCAATGGCGACGGCGATCCGGCCATCGCGGAACTGGAAAGCGGGCCTAAGGTTTTGGGCACCGATCCCACCACAAATTTGGAAGTGAGCCTGCGCAAAGGGCCTTACGGCGTTTATGTGCAATTGGGTGACATCGACCCGGAAGACAAAAAATTCAAGCCCAAGCGCTCATCCTTGCCCACCGGTGAAAGCCCCGCGGAGCTGACGTTTGAGCGCGCGCTGGGACTGTTGAGCCTGCCGCGCAAAATCGGCCCGCACCCCGAAGATCAGCAAATGATCCAGGCCGGCATGGGCCGCTTTGGTCCCTATTTGCAATACGCCGGCATGTATGTGTCGTTGAAAGAAGACGACCCGGTGCACATTGGGCTGAACCGTGCGGTGACTTTGATCGCCGAAAGCGGTAAATCCCCGCCCGTGGAAGTCGGCAAACACCCCGACGACAAAAAGCCCATCTTGCTGAAAGTCGGGCGCTGGGGTCCGTTCATCACCCACGGCCGCGACCGCGCCAACTTGCCCAAGGATTTGGACAAGGACAATCTGACGCTGGAAAAAGCCATCGAGCTGATCAACGCCAAGGCCAAGCCGAAAAAGGCGCCCAAAAAGGCAGCCTCAAAGGCTGCTGAGAAAAAGCCTGCAGCGAAAAAACCAGCGGCAAAAAAACCTGCTGCGAAAAAAGCTGCGGCAAAAAAGAAACCCGCCGCAAAGAAAATAGCAGCGTCTGAGGAAGCCACCAGCTAAGCTGGACCCATGACAAAACAAACTTTTCACGTTTCACCGTTCCCCACGAACGAACAAATCCTCGAATTTATCAAGGATAGCCCCGGTCGCGTCGGCAAGCGCGAAATCGCGCGCGCCTTTCAATTGGACGCGGATCAAAAAATTCAGCTGAAAAAAGTCCTGAAAAAACTCAAGGACGACGGTCTGCTGTCATCGACCCGCAAGCGTTTGGCTGACCCGGCGGCTTTGCCCCCGGTCACGGTTGTGGAAGTCAACGCCACCGACATCGACGGCGAGCTGTTGGGTCGCCCCGTGGTTTGGGAATCCGAACTGGCCCCGCCCGTTATTTACATGGCTCCCGTGCGCCGCGGGCAAGGTGCGCTGGGCGTCGGTGACCGGGTCCTGGCGCGCATGGTCCGCATTGACGACACCGAAGACGGTCGCCCGGCCTATGAAGCCAGCTGCATCCGCCGATTGGAACACGCGCCTTCGGACGTTTTGGGAGTCTACAAACTCGATAACGCCGGTCATGGGCGGTTGCGTTCGACCGATCGCCGTCACCGCGACGAATATGTGGTTTTGGACACCGGCGGTATCACCGTCGAAGAGGGCGATTTGGTCCGCGCCGAAATTTTGCCGGGCAAAAAACTCGGCCTGCGCCAAGTTAAACTACGCGAAAAAATCAAACGCACCGGCGCCCAGGCCATCACCCAGATCGCCATTTATGACCGCTCCATTCCCGTTGAATTCACCGACGAAGCCGTCGCCCAAGCCCGTGCCGCGGGACCTGCCGTTTTGGGCAAGCGTGAAGACCTGCGCGACACGGCGCTCATCACCATCGATGGTGAAGACGCCCGCGATTTTGACGACGCTGTCTTTGCCGAACCTGACCAAGACCCCAACAACCCAAACGGCTGGCACCTGATCGTCGCCATCGCCGACGTCAGTTGGTACGTGCGCCCCAACGACGCCTTGGACCAATGCGCCTATCAGCGCGGCAATTCCGTGTATTTCCCCGACCGGGTGGTGCCGATGTTGCCCGAAGAACTGTCCAACGGCTGGTGCTCGTTGCGTCCCCATGAAGAGCGCCCGTGCATCGCCGCACACATGTGGATCGACGCTCATGGCGCGCTCAGGCGTCATAAGTTTGTCCGTGGCCTCATGAAATCGGTGGCGCGCACCACCTACACGCAAATTCAACAAGCCCGTGACGGCCAGCCCGATAAGCTGACCAAACCTTTGCTGGACACCATCATTGCCCCCTTGTACGGCGCGTTTAAGTCGCTTTTGAAAGCGCGTGAACAACGCGGCGTGTTGGAACTGGACTTGGCTGAACGCCAGATCGTTCTGGCCGAAGACGGCACCGTCGAAAAGGTGATCGAGCGCGCGCGCTTTGATTCCCACAAATTGATCGAAGAATTCATGGTGCTGGCCAACGTGGCCGCTGCGGAAGCCTTGGAAAGCAAGAGCCAGCCGTGCATGTACCGCATACACGACGAACCATCCCAAGAAAAGCTGGCGAGCTTGCGAGAGTTTCTGGAAACCGTCGACATCCCCTTCGCCAAGGGCCAAGTGGTGCGCGCCAGCCACTTCAACCAGATTTTGGCCAAGGTCAAAGACACCGCCAACAGCCACATGGTCAGCGAAGTGGTGCTGCGCTCCCAAGCCCAAGCCGTTTACAGCCCCAACAACCTGGGCCACTTCGGCTTGGCGTTGAGACGCTATTGCCACTTCACTTCACCGATCCGGCGCTATTCCGATCTTTTGGTCCACCGTGCCCTGGTGAAGGGGTTCAAATTGGGCGACGGCGGCTTGGAAGACGGACATAGAGATTTCGTCGAGATGGGGGAGCATCTGTCCACGGCCGAGCGCAATGCTGCCGCCGCCGAACGCGATGCGGTGGATCGTTTCACCGCCCTCTACCTGGCTGACAAAGTCGGTACGCTGTTTAAAGGACGCATCAATGGCGTCACCCGATTTGGCGTGTTCGTCACCCTTGACGACACCGGCGCAGACGGTCTGGTGCCGATCCGCAGCCTGGGCGAAGACTTTTTTGTCCACGACGAACACAGTCACACCTTATGGGGCCGGGAAACGGGCTATGAGTACCGCTTGGGCGACAAAGTTGAAGTGATGATCATGGAATCCGATCCCATTTCGGGTTCGACCTTGTTTAAAATCACCCAAGGCGGCAGCCAAGGCAAAATCCGTCCCGATGGGCGTGGCAAGGGTCGATTTGCAAAAGGCGGCCCCAATGCAGGACGACCATCCGGCGCCCCTTCAGGTCGCCCCACCGGTCGTCCGGCAAAACCCAAAAAGCCTAAAGGCAAATCACGGGCTTCGCGTCGCAAGGCCAAACAATCTTAATGGCTTTTTCCCCATTTCACTCTAAGCATGTGTGAATACGAAACAAATTGGTGACGAATCGTCAAAAATAGACGATTATTTTCACTATGGGTGCCGATACAAACAAACGGGCGCGGCCCTTCACGGCCGTCATTTTGGGCGTCGCATGGATCGCGGCCGTGGCTGGTTGTGTGCCCAATGAGCGCACGTCTAATCCGCAAAACCGCCTTATCGTCAGCACCATAGGTTTCGAATCCGATGACCGAAGCCTTGGGGAAAGCTTTCGCTATGACGATGCCTACACCATGATCCGTGCCGGTCTCAGGGGCATCACCCAACGCTACCTTGACCCCATAGAAATGGATGCATTGGCATTGGACGGCATCCGCGGATTGGCCACCATCGACCCGAGCTTCTCCTTGGTGGAGAAAGATAGCCTCATCTCGTTGAACCTTGGCGACAGTACCATTGCGGACTTTCCCCGCCCCATCGCCGAAGACAGCGAAGATGAAGCGGCGGACTGGGCGGATTTGACCGTCGACATCATCCGCGCTGCCCGCTCAACGTCTGCTGAACTGCAAGAGGCCGATAACGAACGCACCTATGAAGCTGTGTTCGACGGCATGTTGTCGGGACTGGATGTGTTTTCACGCTATGCGGGGGCACAACAGGCTTCTGCCAACCGTGCGCGCCGAGATGGTTTTGGCGGCATTGGGATCCGCTTCGCCAAGTCAGAGGACGCCATCTTCATCACCCACGTGCAAAAAGAAAGCCCCGCCGATGCCGTGGGACTGCATCCGGGCGACGTCATTGCCTCAATCGATGCCGAGGACGTTTCCGGGTGGTCGCTGCGTCAGGTCGCCCAGCTTCTCCGTGGCCCGGTGGGCAGCGCCCTCACCCTGCACATCGTGCGCGCCAGTACCGACAAAGCCTCCAAGGACCGCGACATCCGCTTCAACCTGAGCCGGGCGCATATCGTTCCCCAAACGGTGCGCAGCCGTGTCGAAAACGACATGCTGCAAATCACCGTGACAAGCTTCAACAAAAGAACCGCGCCCGACGTGCGTGAAACGCTCCGCACCTATCAAGGGGCACTGAAAAGCGGCCGCATCAAGGGATTGGTTCTGGACTTGCGCGGCAACCCCGGCGGTCTTCTCTCACAATCTGTCGAAGTGGCTGATTTGTTTCTCAACTCAGGGCTGATCATCGCCACCCGGGGCAGGCATCCCGACAGCTTCCACGACTACCTGGCCAAAGGACATGACGTCATCAACGGCAAGCCCTTGGCGGTTTTGCTGGATGGCGACAGCGCCTCTGCCGCTGAAATCGTCGCCAGCGCCTTGCAAGACCTTGGCCGCGCCGTGGTGATCGGTTCGTCTTCCTACGGCAAGGGCACGGTGCAAACGGTGATTCGCTTGCCCAATAACGGGGAAATGACCTTAACCTGGTCCCGGTTGGTCTCCCCATCAGGATACGCGCTGCATGGCCTGGGCGTGATGCCCGCCGTCTGCGCAACGAATGCCCCCCTCACGGGGGACGTTAAAGAGGCCGCCAACACGCCAACACGCCCCCAGGATGGGGAATTAGGCACCATCTTGGCCTTTGCTCACATCGACAGCCAACACACCGCCATGTCGGCCTGGCGTGCGGCAGGCATGATCTTCGACGGTCGACGCTCTGGTTTGCGCAATTCCTGCCCGGCCAAGGTTTTTCAATCCAGCACGAACGGCGATTTGTTGATGGAACTGGCGGCCCAGGTCATTCATAACCCGACTTTATACCGCCATGCTTTGGTGGTGCCGGAGCCCATTAACACGGCTTTTAAAAATTAATTCAGACTTTGCCGCAGGATAGTCTTGACATCAGCCCCCATGTCCGTATTTTACGCCGCTTATACGTATTCATGAATATCGAGCGGAGCAAGAGACATGGCCAAGCCGGCTACCATCCTGATCAAGCTGGTCAGCACCGCTGACACAGGTTATTACTATGTGACCAAGAAGAACCCGCGTAACACGACCGAGAAGCTCGAACTTCGAAAGTACGACCCGGTTGTGCGTAAGCACGTGGTCTTCAAGGAAGCCAAAATTAAATAAGGCTTCTTCAGCACCAGGAATACAAAACGCGCCCTTAACGGGGCGCGTTTTTGTTTGGAACTTTAAGGGCTGAGCGTGACGGTTTAGCGTGTCTGGAGGCTTAACGCACACGGCCCTGAAGACCGAGGTGCAAATTTAGGCCGCAAACTCAGCCCCAAGCTCAGGCCCAGGCCCAGGCCCAGGCCCAGAAAACGGTCCTCAAAGGATGTTACCCCAGGAATTTAGAGAGTGTTTCGAGAAAGTTCGGAACGGAAATCGGTTTTGCAATATAGCCTTCACAACCGCCTTCCCGAATTTTTTCCTCATCACCCTTCATGGCAAAAGCCGTCACGGCGATCACCGGAATGTGCTTCAGCTCATCATCCGCCTTGAGCATTTTCGTAATCTCAAGACCGGAAATTTCCGGCAACTGAATATCCATCAAGATAAGGTCCGGTTTGTGTTCCCGCGCTAAGTTGAGCGCGTCACGACCGTCCTTGGTTTGCACGGTTTCATAACCGTGAGCCTGCAGAAGATCATTGAAGAGCTTCATGTTCAGTTTGTTATCTTCAACAATCAGGATGGTCTTGGCCATGGTCTTTCCTTAGATTTCGAGGCTCCAAATTCTGGCGCGCCTCAGAACGATCCGATTTAATCTCAAATTCCCGCTATTGGAGAACCCCTCACGCCCCTGATGATGGATCATTCCGAACGGCAAGTCAAACACCTCAAGCACATAAAATATAGCAGGATTTTCCCGCTGCACAAAGAATCTCTCCATCCCTTTCGCAGAAAAAATTGGCCGTCACGCAAGCGGACGGCCAAGTTGGCATTTGGGAAACAATTTAGAGAAAACAGAAAGGCCTTGATCAATAGCCAATTGGTGTGCTCAGCACCATCGGATCAACCAAGCCCAGCGACATCAACAACAAGGAAACGGCTAGTCCAAAAGCTTTAATCGTTGTCATGCGACTTCCTTCCATATCCTGCAAATCAGGGGCGCGAACAAAACGATTTTCACCAATATTGACTTCCTGGTCTGTGACACCGATCACTCCAACGAGCAAAATTGAGACAAAAAAACGTAAAAAAAACCCTTGGAAGCAACCGACTATGCCAAGATGGGCAATAAATTAGAATGATTCCCAAAGATAAAGATTGAGAATCCCCTCTAACCGGACAAAAATCCCACTACGTGGGCGCCAACCTAATCTATTTATACAAGACCTGTTTCCGAATATATTGGAGGCGGTCGTGCTTTCTATCATGATGGTGCTTCTCAGTTATCATATCCCCAATAAGGATAATAAATCCGGGAGTTCACCTTGCTAAAGTCCCTCAGTGCCAAAATCATCGCTGCTACTGTTTTGTTGATCACCATCAGTTTTGCAGCAGATTTCATCATCGCATCCAGCATCAATTCGACCCTTAACAGTGAAACCGCAGCGCTTACCCAGCGCATGCAGGGGGCTATTGAAGATAAAGATGTGATGATCCGCACGCTGCTTGGCGAAAATTTAACAACGGCTGAGCAAAACCTCGCTGCAGAGCAGGCCAAATCCATCGCCGTAAACACCTTGCATACAGAACAGACGCGCAAGTTTTTGGAAGGGACCCGCAACGGCATCGCCGCATCGAGCCTGACGCTGATTAAAAACGCCATGATGATGGGTGAAGCCGCCAGTGCCCAAGACATGATGGATACGCTTCTTGAAAATCCCGATATTTACGCCATCAACCTGTGGCGCATTACGGGGGACCTGTCGTTTCGCGACAACAAAACCATTGATGAAATCCACAGTACCCGACTCTTTTCATAAAACCAATCCTATCAATGCTTTTCGCGGTATATTTGGCTTGAATAGAGCCACCACATAGCCGTGGGTTTCCA
>JGI10211J34971_10003257_pt1 | contig 13073 bp, 22 predicted proteins | sample Etolagsediment_FD_34971 | JGI IMG/M metagenome (IMG submission 34971) | reverse complement strand
ATGGAACTTGTGAGGATTAATTATGACAATAGAAGAATTGTATGAAAGTTTTAGTAACCCGTCAGATTTATTAGATGTCTATTGCTATTTTATGTATGGACATTTTGATTGGAAACAAATACCTGACCCGAAAGGTGAGGGGCATATAGTTATTGAATTTAATAAACACGCAACAAAAATAAGAGATATGGAGAGTGAGGAAGAATATGAGTAAACCATTACATGAAATGAGCAGTGCCGAGTTGAGAGAGCATTGGGGAAATAAATCCTCAAACTTTCTTGTGGGTAAAACAGTAAGACGGGTGCGATATTTAACTGAGTCTGAAAAAGAAGATCTTGGTTGGTATCGTAGCCCACTCGTGATCGAGTTTGATGATGGACACTGGCTTGTGCCTATGTCTGATGACGAGGGTAACGATGGGGGTTCTCTATGGACTTCTAGTGCAACAGACCTAAGTATTATTCCAACAGTATGACACCTGAAGCTAAAGTAAAAAAGCAAGTTAAAAAAATACTTGATGGGTTCGGGTGTTATCACTTCTATGCCTTTACAGGCGGTTATGGTAGATCGGGAGTTCCTGATATAATCGCCTGTTACAAAGGGCGTTTTATAGGGATCGAGTGCAAGGCAAATAAGGGTAAAACCACTGCACTGCAAGATCTAAATATCACACAAATACGGAAAAATCAAGGATTGGCAATCGTAGTAAATGAGGGTAACATTGATGAGTTGGTCAAACTTTTAGAGGATTTATAATATGGAATTTATGGAAAGATGGGTTCACGAAGCTATGCAAAATGCAGATTCAACATGGACAGTAGTAGAAAGAAAAAATGACTGGGTTAAAGTTCGTATGCCTGTTCTTCCAAGAAAGGTAGCTAATGGTAGAAGATAACAAACCTGATATGGTTAACCACCCCCCACACTATACACAAGGGGGAATAGAAACAATCAAATACATCGAGGCTAAGTCCTCACCTGATGAATACATAGGATATTTAAGAGGTAACATTATTAAATATGCTAGTCGGATTGGTATGAAAGATGATCCCAAACAAGACGCAGGTAAAATAAAATGGTATGCTATTGAGCTTGAGCGATATATATCTGAGCTTAAATAATGACACAGTTTACACACGCAATCTATGATGATGAGGGAAGTATTGTTAGAAAACTTCGTATGTCTAAAACTGAGTATGCTTGGTATCGAAAAGAAAAACCTTTTCTTGATATAAGAAAATTGGACACCAAGCCTAAGAAAAATTTACAACAAGAATTATTTAATTTAGTAGGAGAATGTTTATTATGAAAGATAATAGAAGATTAAGTTTTGAAGAAAAAGTAGCACGAGTAGAAGAAGTATTAAAAAAATTTCCAAATGCTACTCGCTCAAAAATTACACAGTGGACTGGATACAAAGGTGAAGTGCTTGACCAAATGTATGAGGCTGGTGTTAAAGTCCCAAAGAAAAAAATGACGAAAAGCACTAACACCCCATGGATGAAAAATTTAGGAAGTTTAAGTGGCAGATGAGATCGATATAGCTAATGAGCAAGTGCAAAAAGCATTAGATGCTACAATGAGAACACTTGACACAAAAGTAAAAGAAAACGATACAGGCTTATGCGTATGGTGTAGTGAGCCTGTGCCTGATAAACGCAGATGGTGTAGTGTGGAGTGCAGAGATGAACAAGAAAGGTATAGTTAGTCCATGCACAAGCATATGTCGCTACGAGGAAATTAATGGAGAGCCAAGATGTATAAGTTGTTTCAGATCCTACGAGGACTTATCAAATTGGTTTTATATGTCAGATGAAAGTAGACGTGAAAGAATTAAACAGATTAAGAAAGATCGGAGAGAATATGAACGTGAGCAAAAAAACAATAAGGATATGGGAAAAGAATCTTAAACAGAATTATAGATTTTTTCAGCCCCACAACGCCTATACCCCTACCCCTAGAACTGAGCGAGAAGCACTAGGATATACAAAATATTACCTAGTTAGATCTAGTGAACATAATTTAGCTGAAACTGGAAAGGCATACTTAGTAGGAGTTTGTGTTATGCTAATACTTTTGGCTCTACTGGTATGGCAATAAAAACAACTGGTAATAAATGTAACAAGTGTAAGGCTGAAGCCAAATACTACTCAGATAAAAAGTGGTGGTGCGGTTTTACACTTGATGCCCATGGCTATTGTAAACAACAAAAGAAAGATAAAGATAAATGAATCTAATCACATTAGACTTTGAGACATTTTATGATGTCGGTTTTAGTCTATCCAATTTAACTACCGAAGAATATATCCGAGACGAACGATTCCAAATTATCGGAGTGGGTATAAAAATTAATGACGGCTCTACCAAGTGGTATTCAGGCGATGAGGTAGAGAAAGCCCTTACTAAAATTAATTGGGGCGATTCAGTTTTACTTTGTCATAACACGCTTTTTGATGGTGCTATTCTTAGCATGATCTTTGGTATTCACCCTACTATATACTTTGATACTTTGTCTATGGCTCGTGCAGTCAATGGCGTTGATGTCGGCGGATCGTTAGCCTTCTTAGCTAAACATTATGATCTTGGAGAAAAAGGCCATGAAGTAATTGACGCTAAAGGTAAACGCCTTGAGGACTTCCAAGAACATGAACTACACCGATATGGAATGTATTGTAAGAATGACGTTGAGTTGACTTATAACCTATTTAACATTCTATCCAAAGACTTCCCACAAAAAGAATTAGAATTAATTGACATGACTTTGCGTATGTATACACAGCCACTGCTTGAAGTCGATGATGGATTATTACAGGCACGGCTCGAAGAAGTCAGAGAAGAAAAACAGGCACTGCTTGGTGGACTGATGAGCCGACTAGAATGTGAAACCGAAGAAGAAGTAAGGAAGAAGTTAGCTAGTAACAAACAATTTGCAGAACTACTGCAAGAACTTGGTGTAACTGTGCCATTGAAGATAAGTCCAACAACAAATAAAGAAACCTATGCCCTCGCAAAAGGCGACACGGGCTTCCTTGAACTGTGTGAACACGAAGATAATTTTATACAGGAACTTTGTCGGGTAAGGCTAGGCACGAAGTCTACTATTGAGGAATCTCGTATTGAAAGGTTTCTTGGTATCGGGGCTAGGAACAAAGGCAAACTACCTATTCCATTAAAGTATTACGGCGCTCACACAGGGCGTTGGGCAGGATCAGACAAGGTGAACTTCCAAAACTTACCATCGAGAGACGCAAAGAAAAAAGCATTGAAGAACGGAGTTATAGCCCCACTGGGTTACAAGGTCATTAACTGTGACTCCTCACAGATCGAAGCCCGAGTGCTTGTCTGGCTCGCAGGTCAGAACGATGTCATGCAGTGGTTTAAAGAAGGGCGAGATGTTTATTCTGAGTTTGCATCTAAGGTATATAACAAGTCCGTTGAAGATATAACTAAACAAGAACGAGCCGTAGGTAAGACTTGTATTCTAGGTTTAGGGTATGGCACAGGGGCGACTAAATTACAGATGACACTAAAACTGATGGCGGGAGTTGAGATAGATGAAGAAGAAAGTAGGCGACTGGTTGGAGTTTATCGTGATATAAATGAGAAAGTTATAGAGTTATGGCGTGACTGTGAGAATGCTCTACATGACATAGCTTCATGGCCCCACTTAAAAAAGCCTTACTATCTTGGACAACACCAGTGTTTATTAGTTACTCAAGAAGGTATAAAATTACCGAACGGACTTTACATTAGATATCCGAAGTTAAGATTGGACACCAGTGAAACAAGACCTCGATTCTTATATAAGAGTAGACGGGGAGAAGTAAGTATATGGGGTGGATCAGTTGTTGAGAATGTTGTTCAAGCCCTAGCAAGAATTATTGTGGGCGAACAGATGTTAGAAGTAAATAAGAAGTATCGCCCTGTGCTAACAGTGCATGACGCTGCCGTTTGTGTGGTTCCTGAAGATGAAGTTGAATCAGCACAAGAATATGTAATGAAAGTCATGTCAACGCCACCTGACTGGGCTAAGGTTTTGCCCGTTGCGTGTGAAGCTAGTTATGGGGATAGTTATGGCGACTGTTAAACGTCGAGGTATTTTTAGACAGCACGAGCCGTATGCCACTCGGGATTTAAAATGGTATATGGACTGGAAAATAAATGGGTATGTAGACTATTTAGATACAATTGATCCTGACAGATTATATACCCTTGAGTATGATACAGATGTCCCAACAAAAGAAGAATTATTAAATGGTATAGACCAACACTATGTGCAGACATATAATCCTCATTCTAGAAAAGATGAAAAAGAGGAAAAAGAAATAGATAATAATACAGATTGGTTCTTTAAGGGAGAGATAGTTTTACAAGATGAAGAAGAAATAAACCCATTTGCTTACGCAGAAGAAGTATTTTTAGAACAAGAAAGACAAGATAAAGAAGAATGGGAAAGATATAAGCAAGATTTAGAAGCTAGACACAAAAAAGAAGCAGAAGAAAAAAGAATAAAACGTAAAGAAGCAGAAGAATTAAAAGCTAAGCAAGAACAAGAAGAAAAAGAAACAATTAAATCAGGCAGTTTAATTGAGCAACTTGTCTTTAATGCAAAACTAAATAAAGAAAGGAAAAAAGAGTTAAGAGCTAAGCGCAGACAAGAAGAAAAAGAAGCAAGAGAAAGAAGAATAGAACGCAAGAAAGCAAAAGAAGAGCAAGAGGAACTTAGACAACAAAAAGAAAATTTAAAACTTAAAGTACAACAGCTTCAAAGAGCGGATAGAGGGTATGTGGATAGATATTTTCAAGAGTATGGTAGAGAGGGATTAAGCACTTTGTTCCAAGATTCAGCATATCATATTGGTCGACTTAATCTGCAAATTGCTAAGTCAGATGTGATTATTGAGAATGATGTAGAGTTATTAGAGTCATATAAATATAGGCAGGAGTATGTAAAAAAACTTATACAGCAAGAAAGAGAAAAGGAGAATCCTGATGGGTGATGGTGGAAAAGGTAGTCTACAAAGACCTACTGACAAGAAAAAGTTTGATGAAAACTACGATAGAATTTTTGGTAAAGGAAAGGTAAAAGATGGCGAAAGTAAAACAAAGTCTAACGGGAAATAGTCACGAGTCTTTACACAAGCGAACATCACAAGGTGGACGTAGACCGAAGACAAGCACTATGAATAAATCTAAAAAACGTTGCTTTAAAAAATATCGAGGGCAGGGGCGATGAAAACAATCATTCATGTTAATCAACATGTTATAAAGTCTAATCGAAAAAACAATGAAGAACAGCCCGTGCTTACAGTTAAAACTTATAAAACAAATACATATGCAAAAGAAGTAAAAATACATGGGGAATCAAAAGTAGTTTATAGCCCTGATAAACCGTTGTCTTGTGGGGCGCATGTGTGGCTAGAAACTCAATCTAAAGTGGAGATTATAGAATAATGGCAGACTATACTTGGTCGTTCTCAAGCCTTAAAGAGTTCCAACAATGTCCTCGTAAATACTACGAGTGTCGAGTCTTAAAGAATTTTACATTCAAAGAAACCGAAGCTACTATCTATGGGAAGGAAGTGCATACAGCTCTCGAAGAATATGTTAGAGATGGTAAACCCCTTCTTAAAAATTACGAAAGATTTAAAGCACAAGTTGATGCGCTAATAGAAATTCCGGGACAAAAACTTTGTGAATATGAGATGGGACTTACAAGAGATAGGAAACCCTGCGACTTCAAAGATGAAAACAGATGGGTTCGGGGGATCGCTGACTTGATTATTATTGATGGGGACACTGCGTTTATCATTGATTATAAAACAGGCAGTAATAAATACCCTGATACTAAACAGCTACGCCTTATGGCACTGATGGTCTTTGAACACTTTCCTGAAGTTAATCATGTAAAAGCAGGATTATTATTTTTAATGCATGAGACATTTATCACTGACGAATACAAAAGAGAAGATAAAGATTTATCGTGGGCAATATTTGAAAAGGCTTTATCAAGACTAGATAATTCTTATGACTCTGATGTATGGCTACCTAGTCCTACTCCGTTGTGTCGGTGGTGTCCTGTGTCCAGTTGCGAGTTTAATCAGTGATGGAAAAACGACCTTGCCCTACATGTAATCAGAAGTTTGATTATACTAAAGCAGGCAAAACTTATTGTTCTTATAGATGTAGAAAGATGGCATATAGACAAAGAGTTTATGAGAAGAATGAAGGTAATTGGGAATGGTTTTTCAAAGGCATATTAAATAGTCGAGAGGATAGAAAAGACCTTAGTCCTGAAATATTAATAGACATATTAAAGAAACAAAATTATAAGTGTGCTCTCTCAGGAGTTGAGATGACTTGTTATAGAAAGTATCATGACTCAGACCTTAGTTCGACTTGGACTAATGCAAGTATAGATAGAATTAAAGCTGGAGAAGAGTATAATATTGAGAATGTTCAATTAGTTTGTCGAGCAGTAAATTCTTTCAGAAGCACCCTACCAATACCTGAATATTTAGAGTGGTGTCGAAAAGTAGTAGCACATAATAAAGTAAAATAATAGTTGAATTACATAAGTTATTATAGTAAAGTATCAGTTTAGAAAGGATAGTATGGAAATAGTAGATAATACAGCAGTTAAATTTTTAGTTCCCGATTATATGGTAAGCCATATACAAAGTAATATAGAAAAGTCAGAGATAGTAAACAACAAAGGTAAGTTAGTTGAAGTTCTAGTCTACTGGGGTCTGCAAGAGATGACCCGTCTTAATCAATTAATATCATTTAGAAAACCATTACCCAGTCCCATGTCAAGAGATTATGATTGGCCGGGATCTTATCAACCTTTTGAACACCAAAAAACAACAGCAGAATTTTTATCTATAAATCACCGAGCTTTTTGTTTTAATGAAGCAGGTACAGGTAAGACTTCGTCTGCTCTGTGGGCTATGGATTATTTAATGAAACAAAATGAAATTAAAAGAACATTAGTTATATGTCCGTTATCTATTATGCAAAGTGCATGGCAAGATGATGTATTTAGTACCTGTATGCATAGGTCTGTGGCTATTGCTCACGGCAGTGCAAGTAAGCGTGAAAAGATTATTGAAAACAAAGATTATGAAATAGTGATTATAAACTACGATGGTGTGGGTATCGTCAGAGAAAGTATAGCTAAAGGTGAATTTGATCTGATAATAATCGACGAAGCAAACGCGTATAAATCTCCTAGTACGGCTCGTTGGAAAACCTTAGCTAAACTTATTAAACCAGAGACGAGGCTTTGGTTAATGACTGGTACCCCTGCCGCCCAATCTCCATTAGATGCTTATGGACTAGCAAAAATAGTTTGCCCTCATAGAGTGCCTAAGTTTTTAGCGGCTTGGCGTGACAAAGTTATGTATCAAGTAACAAGATTTAAGTGGATACCGAAAGATACAGCTAAAGACGATGTGTTTAAAGCATTACAACCTGCGATAAGATTTAGTAAAGATGATTGTCTAGACCTTCCTGATGTAATGTATCAAACACGAGAAGTCCCACTGACACCAGTAGTTGCAAAATATTATAAACGCTTGAAAGAACAAATGCTTATTGAAGCCGCAGGAGAACAAATTAGTGCTGTAAATGCGGCGGCTGGGCTAAGTAAACTACTACAAATATCAGGCGGTGCAGTATATACAGATGAAAAAGAAGTAGTTGAATTTGATGTTCGTCCTCGCTTATCTGCACTGGACGAAGTATTAGATCAGACAGAAAACAAAGTTTTAATCTTTGTTCCCTTTAGACATACAATAGAAATTTTATCAAAACATTTAGGGGCGCAAGGAATAAGTACTGAAATTATAAGTGGATCAGTAACAGCTAATGAAAGAGCTAGAATCATTACACAGTTTCAATCATTAGATGATCCCCAAGTTTTAATTATCCAACCTCAATCAGCATCACACGGAGTTACTTTAACGAGAGCAGACACAATAGTTTTTTGGTCACCAGTGATGTCAGTTGAAACTTATCTACAATGTGTAGCTAGGATTGATCGTGTTGGACAAAAAAACAAAATGACGGTCGTGCATCTGCAAGGCTCAGATGTAGAAAAGAAAATGTATAACATGCTTCAGGGTAAAGTTGATGCTCACACGAAGTTAGTAGATTTATATAGAGAGGTTATTGAGTGAGCAACGAATTTCCAAAAGAAGAGTTTGAGTTATTACGAAATATATTAGATGACTTTGTGCATGACAATTGTCATAGTAAGGATCAAATAGAATTATTTATGATGGCGTTAGTATTAACTACGCTGTCTAGTTACTCAATTGACGTAGAAAACTTCCTTGAAAAAACAGGCAACACACATAGGAATGCTTTGACATCAATAGAAGACGTAAGACGCGTCCTTAGTAAATTCATGAAAGGAGAACCAAAGTGAGCGACACACAAGAAGTTGGTCTTGATGATATTGTATCTGTGTATCTTAAGATACGGAATGAAAGAAATAGGATTAAGCAAGAATACGAAGTTAAAGACTCTGATTTAAAAAGAGAGCTTGCTCAGATCGAAGAAGTTCTTTTAGCTCAGTGTAATAAGATTAATGCAGACAGCATCAAGACTGGACAAGGAACCATTATTAAAACTCTACGAGAAAATTTTGTATGTAGTGACTGGGATAGTTTAAAACCATTCATTCTAGAAAACGGACTTATAGAGCTTATGCAACAAAGACTGCATAACGGTAATCTCAAAGAGTATATGATTACTCACGGCAACGAAGGGCTACCACCTGGAGTTAGTTCGATTCGAGAATACAATATTGTAGTTAAAAAACCTAGTAAATCTTAAGGAGAAACCATGTCTAATGAATTAGCAAATATTATTAATCAGAATCCTGCTTTGATACAAACTGGGCTAGACGAAGATACCCTTGCCGTTGCAGGTGGTGTATCGTCAGGCTCTAAACGAATCTCTATCAAAGGTGGGGTGTTTAGAAAGTATGCAGGTGGTAAAGAAGTTGGTGCTATTGAAGACCGCCACATGAATGTAATTATTGTAAAGATGGCTCACAATGCGTCTCGTATGTTCTACGATCAGGCATATCAGGAAGGTGTTCAAGCTAGTCCTGTGTGTTGGTCAAGTGACTCAAACAAACCTGACGCTGATGTTGAAGAGCCTAGAGCAAAGTCGTGTAGCGAGTGTCCATATAGCGTGAGAAATTCTGCGGCAGCTAATGGTAAACAATGTAGATTATCTTGGAGAACAGCAGTAGTGTTACCTGATGATCCAAGCGGAGATGTGCTACAATTAGTATTGCCTTCTACATCTTGTTGGCAGAAAGAAGAAAGTGGTAAGTGGGGCTTCAGACCCTACGTTCAAATGCTGGCGAACAATAATGTCGCGGCTTCTAGAGTTATTACTAAGATGCAATTTGATACTAAATCACCTGTGCCTAAAGTTTTATTCTCTCCAGTTGGAGCAGTTAACCCTGATGATTACCCGATCATTGAGAAACAAGCACAGTCAGATGTGGCTACTCAAGCTGTAAAACTTTCTATTTATAAACCACAAGAAGAAGTTCAGGCCCCAGCCCAACCACAAGTTGAAGCACAAGCTCCTGAGACTCCACAAGAGATTAAAGCTGAAACACTTCCACAGTCGGACGTAGAAGCTGAGCAACCTCACCTAAAAGAAACAACAGGCAGTGCTCAAAAAGAACCTGTGGATATTAGTAATACAATTAAGAAGTGGTCAGTTAAACAATAAGGAAGAATATTATGGCTAAATCATATACTGATAAATATTTATTAAGTCTTAATAATCTGAACGAAAAACGTACAGGTGTGCAGTTTGGCAAACTATGTGTTAAAGCTAATCTGCCACCTAGTATGATCGCTGACGCTCTTGGCGTATCTCGTATGTCAGTTTATAACTGGTTTAAAGGTAAAGTTATAAATCAAAAAAACATTGAGAAGGTTGAGAGGTGTATGGAAATTATTGAGTTTAATTTACACACGGATAAGTTACCTGCTACTAATACTTTTAGTGCTAGAACTTTTATTATCGATAACGTTATTAACAAAATTTAAAACATGATTACAGAATTTTATAAGAAAGCACTGCCAAGTGACGGGGTCTACTGCGTCACAGCAATAAGCCCTTCGTCTAAAATTCCAAAGCATAAGTTCGTAGAGTCTATTGATGACATCGAGCCTGTTATAAATCAATTTAAATCTAAAAATACCAACGTCTTTGTTGCACTTAGTTCGTTCAAAGGATACAGTCGTAAAGCTGATGAAGCTAAATACATTCGGTCTTTCTTTGTAGACTTAGACGTAGGGGAGGGAAAAGGATATGAGTCCAAAGAAGTTGCTCTACAAGCACTGGACGAATTTGTCGGCACAGCTGATCTACCTCCACCCATTAAGATTGATTCAGGCACGGGGGTTCATGCATACTGGCTTTTCGATAGAGATATAGATGCTACGGAGTGGAAACCTTACGCAGAAAAATTTAAGAACCTATGTATATCAAGTGGGCTTCGCATAGATCCCGTTGTCACGGCAGACCTAGCTAGGATTCTAAGGGCACCTAATACATTTAATTTAAAAACAGATCCACCTAGTCCGACTAAAGTTATCGACGATAGTCTACCCGTATATGTATTTGACGAGTTTAAAGAGTTCTTAGGAGAAGCTGAGCCTACACTCAATGACATATTACAGTCTGTGCCAAAAGGTATGAGTGAGGATCAACGGAAGATGTTAAAACTAGATAACTTTGAGAATAGTTTTGACAAGATCATGCAACTGTCTAATCAGGGACAAGGGTGTAATCAGATAAAATTTATACTCGACAATGTTAAGACTCTGCCTGAGCCGTTATGGTATTCAGGGTTATCTATTGCTCAACATTGTAGTGACCGAGACGATGCTATACATCGCATATCTGAGGAATACCCGAATTACAACCCTGATGACACGGAGAGAAAAGCTAATCAAACACAAGGCATGCCACATTCTTGTGAGACATTTAACAGTGTGAATCCAGGCATATGTGAGTCGTGTCCAAATCGCGGGAAGGTAACTAACCCTTTATCACTAGGTAAAGTATTTAAGATCGCAGTTGAGAAACCCGAGGAGACTATTCAGCCAACAGCTATCCCTGCAGACGCAGTGAAAAATCTAGCCACTACCTCAACTTCTCTATCCAAAGGACTTAGAACTTTACCTGAAGATATATACCCATATGTGTATGGTAAGGAAGGCGGAATTTATTATATGCCCCCTACAAAGTATGACGAGGAAGGGCAAGTAATACAGCCTGAACCTACTCTAGTTACTTTGTATGACATATGGCCCGAGAAAAGAATTTATAGCCCTCTTGATGGAGATTGTTTGTTAATGAAAGCAGTATTACCTCATGATCCTGAAAGAGAATTTTTATTACCAATGAGCAAAGTATATGCTATAGAACGCCTAAAAGAAATCATAGCGTCTCAGGGTGTTTTATTTAATTCAGATCCTAAAGGAGGACAACTTTTGATGAACTATATTATTAAATGGGGACACCACTTAATGTCTAAAAAACCTGCAGAAATTATGCGTATGCAAATGGGTTGGACAGCGGACAGAGAATCATTTATTGTTGGTGATCGAGAACTTACGCGTAAAGGTGAAGAAGTATCAGCCCCGACATCTCCTATGTGCAAAAGCGTAGCTCAACACCTAGCCACAAAGGGTGACTACAAAGTCTGGAAAGAAGCCGCTAATCGCTTGAACTATCGTAGTTTAGAGACTCATGCGTTTTGTTTATTAACTGGATTTGGTTCAGTATTGATGGACAGAACTTCAACATCAGGAGTGACTATCTCGTTGACAGGTGAAGCAGGGGCTGCTAAAACAGGGGCATTGTATGGCTGTCTATCTATCTGGGCTAATCCTAAAGACATCTCTGCAACAGAGCAAACAACTACAAACAACGGTATGACAGGTAGATATTTAGGACTACATAATATTCCATTCGGTTTAGATGAAGTAACTAATATGCACCCAAGAGAACTGTCTCAGCTAATTCATAAAATATCACATGGTAAAGCAAAGATTCGTATGCAAGCGTCAGTCAATGCTGAAAGAGATCATGAGATGGCGGCTTCTCTAATAGCGTTGTTTACTTCTAATCATTCTTTGTATGACAAACTATCTATACTTAAGAGTGATCCTAACGGTGAGATAGCAAGACTGATTGAGTTTACTGTTAGAACTCCTCAGATATTAAAAGACGAAGTAGCACTTGGTACAAAGATATTTGATAAGTTTAGATATAACTATGGTTGGGCAGGGCGAGACTTTATATTTAATTTATATAAACATTCAGACTCAGAAATTCAACACATGGTAGACGAGTGGATACTTAGATTTAGAAAAGACTTTGGTGAAGCTACAGTCAACAGGTTCTACGAGAATCTAATAGCCGCTACATTTACAGCAGGAGAGATAGCAGTTAAAGCAGACATTGTTGACTATGATTTAAATAGAATCTATGAACACATTGTAGGTGAGTTAATTAATATCAGAGATAATGTAGTCAAGGCTAATGTTGTAGACTATGAATCACTTCTTGGTGAATTTATTAACCAACATCAGACAGGTATCCTAGCGTTTGACGGAGATAAACTAGCGATGGAACCTAGAGGGCCCTTAGTGATAAGAGCTGAGATGCATAATAAACTTATATTTATATCTAGGCCTGAACTAAGAAAGTATCTAGCTGAACACATGGTAAGTTCCAGAGAGTTTATATTTCAAATGAGGCAGAAAAACATAGACGTTAAAGAAGTTAAAAAGCGTCTAGGGGCTAATTGGAAAAACGCAACGTCAGCAGTCAACGTCATGGCTTATGCTGTACCACTTGAAAACTTCAAAGACATAATAGATGGGGCTAGAAATAGTGAGCCTGCATAATGAACCTGAGTGGGTATTTCCATTTGAATCTATGAACGTGGGGGACAGTTTTTTTATTCCTACCCTTAAGCCTTCGCCCTTGATTTATGCTATCGAGTCAGGGGCAAAGAGGGCTA